>Ga0255220_1000020_pt1 | contig 73032 bp, 69 predicted proteins | sample Miss_Colum_RepB__FD_188423 | JGI IMG/M metagenome (GOLD analysis project Ga0255220, IMG submission 188423) | Freshwater microbial communities from Mississippi River, Louisiana, United States - Miss_Colum_RepB_8d | ecosystem: Environmental > Aquatic > Freshwater > River | place: USA: Louisiana...
GCGATGCCCATGGACTTCATCGCCTTGGCGATGGTGTCGGCAGTCACCAGTCCGCGACCCTTGAGTTCGCTCAGTGCGGCGAGCACCACGAAACTGCTGTTCACTTCGAAGAAATGACGCAGATTCTCGCGTGTATCACTACGACCGAAACCGTCGGTGCCCAGCACACGATAGGTATCGGGCACGAATTCACGAATCTGGTCGGCATGCACCTTCATGTAATCCGTGGCAGCAATCACTGGCCCGGAGACCTTGGAGAGGCATTCGCCCACATAAGTCTGCTTTTCCTTCTTGGTCGGGTGCAGCATGTTCCAGCGTGACACGGACAGGCCATCGCGGCGCAGTTCGTTGAAGCTGGTGACACTCCAGACATCCACGGCCACCTTGTACTCTTCGCGCAGAATCTTCGCGGCGGCACGCACTTCACGCAGAATAGTGCCGCTGCCCAGCAGTCGAACACGCAGATCGCTCAGCGCCTTGCCCTGCACTTTATACTCCTTGCTACCCCCGTCTTCCAGCAGGTACATGCCTTTGATGATGCCCGCCTCGGCGCCCGCAGGCATGTCCGGATGGGTGTAGTTCTCGTTCATCGTGGTGATGTAGTAGTAGACGGATTCCTTCTCCTTGTACATGCGGCGCATCCCATCCTGAATGATCACCGCCAGCTCGTAGGAATAGGTGGGGTCATAGGTCACACAATTGGGAATGGTGGATGCAATCAGATGGCTGTGGCCGTCCTGATGCTGCAGACCTTCGCCATTGAGTGTGGTACGACCGGCCGTGGCACCGATCAGGAAACCACGGGCACGGGAGTCGCCCGCAGCCCAGGCCAGATCGCCGATGCGCTGGAAGCCGAACATGGAGTAGTAGATGTAGAACGGAATCAGCGGGTAATCATTGACGCTGTACGACGTGGCCGCCGCCAGCCAGGCGGAGAACGCCCCTGCCTCGGTGATGCCCTCCTCCAGCATCTGGCCTTTCACATCTTCGCGGTAGTACATCACCTGATTGGAATCCACCGGCTCGTACAATTGTCCTACGGCCGAATAGATGCCGATCTGGCGGAACATGCCCTCCATGCCGAAGGTACGCGCCTCGTCCGGCACGATCGGCACGATGCGCTGCCCGACTTCCGGGTCCTTGCACAGCGAGGTGAGAATGCGCACGAAGGCCATGGTGGTGGAGATCTCGCGATCCTTGGTGCCCTGCATCTGCGCAGCGAAAGCATCCAGCGCCGGCACCTGCAGTGTTTGTGCTTCCGTGCGACGGGCCGGCACCGGGCCGCCCAGTGCGGCCCGACGGGCGCGCAGGTATTTCATTTCCAGGCTGTCTTCCGCAGGGCGGTAGTAAGGCACGTTCTCGATCTGGTCATCGGGCACGGGAATGCCAAAACGATCGCGGAAGCGCTTGAGCCCCTCAATGTCGAGTTTCTTCACGGAGTGCGTGGCATTCTTGGCTTCGGCCCCTTCACCGAAGGCGTAACCTTTCACAGTCTTGGCAAGAATCACGGTCGGTTTGCCATTCGCCTTCATGGCCTGAGCATAGGCGGCATAGACCTTGAACGGATCGTGGCCGCCTCGGTTCAGGTTCATGATGTCGTCGTCAGACAGGTGCTCGACCATCTTGAGCAGCTCGGGCGACTTGCCGAAGAAATGTTCGCGGGTATACGCGCCGCCACGACCCCAGTAGTTGATGTATTCGCCATCCACCACTTCATCCATGCGCTGCTGCAGCAGGCCGTCCTTGTCGGCGGCCAGCAGGGCGTCCCAGTGACGACCCCAGACCACCTTGATCACGTTCCAGCCGGCCCCGCGGAAGATGCCTTCCAGTTCCTGAATAACCTTGCCATTGCCGCGCACGGGACCATCCAGACGCTGCAGGTTGCAGTTGATCACGAAGATCAGATTGTCCAGGCCTTCACGCCCGGCCTTGCCGATGGCGCCCAGAGATTCCGGCTCGTCGGTTTCGCCATCGCCGAGGAAGGCCCAGACCTTGCGTCCGCTGTTGTCCATCAGACCGCGGCTGGTCAGGTACTTCATCACGTGCGCCTGATAGATGGCGGCAATGGGACCAAGCCCCATGGACACGGTGGGGAACTGCCAGTAGTCCGGCATCAGCCAGGGGTGGGGGTAGGAAGACAGGCCGTTGCCGTGTACTTCCTGACGGAAATTGTCCAGCTGCGCTTCGCTCAGACGCCCTTCCAGGAAGGAGCGCGAGTAGATGCCGGGAGAGGAATGGCCCTGGAAGTAGATCAGGTCGCCGCCGTGGCTGTCGCTCGCGCCGCGGAAGAAGTAGTTGAAGCCCACGTCGTACAGCGTGGCGGCGGAAGAGAACGTGGAGATGTGCCCCCCGAGATCGGCGCCCGGCTTCTTGCCGCCGCGCATCACCATCGCGAGGGCGTTCCAGCGCACGATGCCCCGGATGCGGCGCTCCATGTACAGGTCGCCCGGCATCTTTTCTTCTTCACGGCTGGAAATGGTATTGCGGTAAGGAGTGGTGACGGCGGAGAACGGAAGAGTCAGCGTGTTGCGAGTGGCTTCCTCGGAGAGCTTGCTGAGCAGAAAGTGGGCACGCTCCTCGCCTTCCTGATCAATGACAGAGCCCAGCGCATCCAGCCATTCCTTGGTTTCGGTGGGGTTGGTATCTTCTTTGTATTGACTCATAGTCCACGACTCTCTTGTTGTTCCTGCCCTTGCAGGAGTTCTTATTGGCTGTACGCCCGGCCACACGGGACCTGCGCGCTTTGTAAATAATTTACATCATAGCCCGATTTTAATTGAAGCCAAGGGCAATTTTCAAGGCTGAAAAGCTCTTCTTGTAGTTAAACTACAAATCGTCAGGTACCGACACTAGCCACTGCCAGGATGGCCAGCAGGCTCACCCAGAGAAACTGACTGCGTTGCAGCAGCCCCAGCAGATCCTCAGCCTGTTGCGCGGCGCGAACAGAGGTATGGGCGAAGTCGCCGGCATCGTCCGCTGCCACCAGCATCGTGTCCACCGCATCTCCCTTATCACTTTCCTTCACGACCAAGGTGCGCTGCGCGGTATCCACCGCCGCAAGGGCACACGCCAGCACGATTTCCACGGCACTGCGGTCGGCATCCCGCCACAGCTCTCGCAGACGGGAGAAGGCAGCAAGAAAATCGCCTGTCAGACAGAAGCTCAACGCCAGAAGGCGCGCCGGGAGCCACTCCAGAATGAAGACCAGGCGCTGGATGAAGCGACCCGCTGCGGTATCCCTTTCCCAGGCACAGTGCAGCCGATGCAGCACGCTGAGGTGATACGTCAGTGCCGCTGCCGGCCCCAGAACCAGATACCAGAACACCACGGCAAACAGGCGCTCGAGGGACGTGCTGATCAGGAAGCGACAGAACTGCTCATGCACCGCCTGCCGCTCGTCGGCGTTGTCCAGGATCAAACCGGGCCAACGCTCCTGCAGAAACAGGAATGCTGCCTGGTAGTTGCCGGCGCGCCAGCGATCCAGATAAGCCGCACTGAGACTGCGCAGGCTCTGCTGCTCGAACATAAGCAGCAACACGCCCACGTGCAGCACCAGGGTCACTACACCCAGCATGACACCCTGCACCAGCACAAGCAGCACCACCAGCGCGACGGGCAGGAAACCGAGCAGCAACAAGGTGTAGAGCGGGCCGGGCTCGGACTGCTCCGGCGCCATGGCCTGCACCCATGCCCGCAGACGCCGCTGCACCGGCATGAACCAGTCATCGGCAAGAATGGCTTTGTCGCGCTGCCAGTAGTGATTGATCAGCAGCGCCAGCAGTATCACGAGAAAACTCATTTCATGTCTCCTGGCGGCGGACGCGCTGCAGATAGTGAGCCCAGTCGAAGTGAGGGCCCGGGTCCGTCTTGCGCCCGGGAGCGATGTCGCTGTGTCCCACGATGGTCTCGGGTGACAGCCCCGGAAAGCGCTGGAACAGGAGGTGTGTGACCGCCACGAGCGCATCGTATTGCGCCGGTGTGAATGGCTCGTGATCGGTGCCTTCCAATTCGATACCAATCGAGAAGTCATTGCAATTCTCGCGTCCCGCATGCCAGGACTTTCCGGCATGCCAGGCCTTGCGCGTGAAGGGCACGTACTGGGTGAGCCGCCCCTGCCTGTCAATCAGCAGATGAGCCGAAACGCGCAGGTGAGCGATGTCGGCGAAATAGGGATGCTCCTGCGGGTCCAGCGTGTTGCAGAACAACTCATCGACATGACCACCGCCGTACTCCCCCGGCGGCAGGCTGATGTTGTGGATTACCAGCAGGCTGACCTGCTCGCCCGGCGGACGTTCAGAGCAGTTCGGCGAAGACAGTTGACGCGCGTTTTCCAGGCAGTCGTCGGGACTCAAGAGCAATACTCGTGGAGGAACGGTGGCACCGATTCTAGCCGGGCAGCAGGCAGCAATCCATCGCCTCGCCACACACCAGGGCGTCGCTACCAATCCCCGGGGGGCTGGGCCATAATTCGGGCCATCGCGCGTCAAAAGCCCCCATCCAGTTCGCCCTCAGGAAGCCCCGATGTCACTGCCAGATGATCTTCCAGCCACTGTCAGCAACGCCCTTCGCGAAGATGTCGGCAGCGGCGACATCACCGCGATGCTGGTGCCCGCAGACACCCTGGCCACGGCCATCGTCTTCGCACGCGAAGCGGCCGTGCTGTGCGGCATCGCGTGGGTGAACGAAGTGATGCGCCAGGTCGATCCGGACATTCGCTGTCATTGGCATGGCCAGGATGGCGATCGCATCACGGCAGATACTCGGTTGGTGACGCTGCAGGGCCGGGCGCGCTCCCTGCTCACGGCCGAGCGCTGCGCCCTGAATTTCCTGCAGACACTGTCCGGCACCGCCACCCTCTGCCGTCAGTATGCCGATCTGGTCGCCCACACCCCCGTGCGTCTGCTCGACACCCGCAAGACCATTCCCGGTCTGCGCACTGCTCAGAAGTACGCCGTCGCCGTGGGCGGCTGCCACAATCACCGCATGGGCCTGTATGACGCCTTCCTGATAAAGGAGAATCACATCAGCGCCTGCGGCTCCATCGCAGCGGCCGTCACGGCGGCACGCAGGCTCTTTGCTGACAGACCGGTGGAGGTCGAAGTGGAATCGCTTGATGAGCTCGATCAGGCACTCACGGCCAGGGCCGACATCATCATGCTGGACAATTTCACACTGCCCCTGCTGCAGCAGGCAGTGACACGCACGGCAGGTCGCGCACGGCTCGAAGCCTCAGGCGGCATCCATCACGCGACACTGGTTTCCGTGGCCGAGACCGGTGTCGATTACATCTCGATCGGCGCTCTCACCAAGGACTGTCGGGCCATCGACCTGTCCATGCGGTTCCAGCCCTAGCGGCACCATCCTGACAGGAGGCACCATGAAGCACGCACGACGCCAGCCACCCGCAGCCACCCTTCCCCGCTGTCGCGCCCTGCTGCAGGGCCTGCTGCTCTTGCTGTTGCCCGCTGCGGGCAGCGTCATGAGCCATCCCGGCCCTCTGGATCAGAACGGTGGGCATTACGATGGTCAGAGCTACCACTGTCACATGCCGGACTGCGAGATGCCGGACTCGTTCTTCCGCTCCGGTCAGGACAGCTTCTTCTTTGATCCACGCACGCGCGAAAAGTTCTTCAACGAGGTGGACTGGGACTATTCTCGCGACTACGACGGCGACTGCCAGACCACTCGGCACGAGATCCTGGTCATCACCAGCCGAGCGGCTGTCAGCTTCACCAATCCGCGCAATTGCGAGGCCCGCACCGGCGAATGGTTCGACGAATACACCGGCAAGACCTTCACCGTCGCCGCCCAGATCGACATCGACCATGTGATCCCGCTGCGTTATGCCCACAACCAGGGCGGGGATGCCTGGCCGCCGGAAAAGAAACTGATGTTCGCCAATGATCCGGCCAATATCGTGCTGACGGAACGCAGCGAAATTCGCCGCAAGAACGAGCGCGGGCCGAGCCGCTACCTGCCCAGAGAGGAATACCGGTGTGCCTATGTGCGCCAGTGGGAAGCGATTGCCGAGAAATACGATCTGCGGTTGGCGAATGCGGACCGTAACCGGATCACGGTGATTCTGCGGGATTGTGCGGAGTAGAGCGGAGTAGAGCGGAGGCTAAGGCAAGTGACCCGCAGGCGCGGGCCACTGCCAGGTCGAGCGCTTACGGAGCGGTCTGGATCGCAATGTCTTCCATCGAGCCGCCAGCATACTGCAGACGGGTCTCACCCGCCGGGAAACCAACGAGCTGCAGAAGATAGGCAAACACGTCTTCGTATTCGCTGTCCATCAAGGCGCCCGGCTTGTCGGCGGGCATCGCACTCATAACCTGCTCGAACAGGTACATCAGCGGCTGGCCGCGCCAGGTCTGCAGCACAGTCTTGTAATAATCGGCGTTGTGGCAGGTGGAGCAGTTCTGTTCGAACAGAGGCTTGCCGGTCGCTGCCTGTTCGGCGGTGTAGACACCGTCTGTCAGCGAAGTCGGTTGAGCACCTGCATCGGCCATCACGCCGGCGGCGAGAACTGCAGTCAATACGGTAGCTGTTGCGAGTCTGGCTTTCTTCATGTTCAAACACTCCGGCACTTGGTGTGCAACTGGTTCACTGGTCTCACGGTTTCCATTCTGACTGCCCGGGCTGAACCCTGACTGAACACCGCGAGCGACTTCCGGCTTCTCGAGAGCGCGCTAAGTTAAACCACCGAATAGGTTTTATCAAGCAAGTGGGGTGCCCCGCTTCCTGAAGATCCCCTGTCTTGAAAGGCGCGCTGGCCGTGCCCTGCAGCCGAGCGTTGGCATCGAAGAGCAGGACGCTGTTGCGGCAGCGGGACGTCAGCGCGATGGCGTGCAAGTCATCGAGATCACGGCTCGGTCGCTCCCGCAGAGCGATGATTGGCTCGCTGCTCTGCGGGCTTGCCGCCTCAATGTCGGTGATGCTCAAGGAAGACCCGATCACGCTGGAAAAACTCTCGGCCAGAGGACGATACCGCTCGACCCGCTGATACGGAGGCATCTCCCCTATTTCCCGGCCTCCACGAACGGCTCGAAGTCGAGCCCGGAATCAAGTGGGCGCGCGCCGAATTGTTCCAGTGGCACCGGCCACGCATCCTGACTGGTGCTGGCCAGTGCCAGCATGCACAGCGGCCCAAAAGGCAACCGGATACCTCACCAGCGGCAAACTCGCGAACCGGGAAAGGAAAATCTGACTGAAGAGCAAGTGGGCAAACGCTGCATAGAGGCATGTGTGCGGGCGACGCAGCAGGAACATCATCGTTTGCTTGTGCCACCTGTCAGCACAACCCTATGCCAACGCAGCTGCCACCGGTGGTCCACTGAATCGGGACGGTGAGACTTGGCGTCAGGGTGTAGGTGTGACCATCGACATCGGCCGTGCCTGTCGCAATGATGACGCCATCGGTGACTGTCGTGAAGGCCAGCCAGCCGGAGGCGCCGGCAGTGGGCGGAATGCCATGGGTGCCAGCATCGACACCGGCCAGGGCATTGATGCGGCCACTTTGAATGGCCAGTCCCAACGCCGTCTTGTAAGGCGTGGTCGAGAGAATCACTTCACGAAAGCGCGCACGCTGGGTGTAGGCCTGATAAGCCGGCAGTGCGACGGCGGCGAGGATGCCGATGATGGCAACCACCATCATCAATTCGAACAGGGTGAATCCTGCATGTCGGCGGGACTGGCGCAGCATGCGATCTCCCACGGAAACCCGGAATTTGGCGAGTGATGGCAGTGAGTGAAAGATCCCTCACCTACTGCCGACAGACAGGTACCGGCAGCGTGTGAACACGTATCAGCAGACGCCGGCAGCCAGGCAGGTACCGGTGGTGGTCCACTGAATGGGTGCAGTCACGCCGTTCGGCGTCAGAATATAGGTGAAGCCGCCCACATCGGCAGCGCCTGTGGCGGTGATCACGCCGTTGGTGACAGCAACAGACGCGACAGCACCTGAAGCGCCGGCAGCAGCAGGAATCCCGTTGGTGCCGGCATCAGCGTCAGCCAGGGCGGAGATGCGACTGGTCTGGGCAGCCACTTCGAAGGCACTCTTGTAGGGAGTGGTGGCCAGCACGACTTCGGAAAAGGCAGCACGCTGGGTGTAAGTCTGGTAGGCGGGCAATGCGACGGCGGCGAGGATGCCGATGATGGCAACCACGATCATCAGTTCGATCAGCGTGAAACCCTGTTGTACCTTGGGGGCCTGGATCATGTTGTTCTCCTGTTAGGCGTTGTCTACGAGTTTAGAAGTCGTTTTCTGATTTCGACAAATTGGCGCCAAGGGCCGATCCGGGGCGCGGGAACTGAGGCAAGTGCCTCACACTCCGAGCCTGTTCGACCCGACAGTTTCTGAACAACTGGTAGAAGCTTGACATCAAGCTATTGAAAAGCACTCAGACAATTGACGGGATGGGGTAGCAAAGGCGTCACTGAGCGGACAATCCGCCAGATGCAATTCGTGTCACAGCACGACATGCAAAAGCCTTTAGCTGCTCAAGTGCAGGAACGCCCGGCCGTCAGCGGCCGCACCAGCATAGCCGTCCATCCTGTCGAGTCCCTGCATGATCTTCTATACTCGCCACACCTGCCCCGTCATCGCCATCACGACACGACGTGAACTCATGACAATTTCCCTCAGCGGCCTTCCCAAGCGCCTGGTCTCGGACGGTCTGATCACCGAAGCCCAGGCCGAGGATTCCCTGCGCGCAGCAGGGCGGGACAAGATCCCCTTTGTCACCCACCTGGTGAGGCACCAGGTGGCCGAGGGTCGCCAGATCGCCAAGGCCGCCTCGCAGGAATTCGGCTCGCCGCTGCTCGATCTCAATGCTTTCGACCTCGCGAATTGCCCGCGGGATCTGGTCGACCCGAAGCTGCTGCGCAAGCATCGCCTGCTGCCGCTGCTGCGTCGTGCCAACCGCCTCTGCCTGGCGGCGTCCGACCCGACCAACATCACAGCATTCGACGAGATCAAGTTTCACACCGGCCTGTCCACCGACGTGATCCTCGTGGACGAAAGCCAGCTCTCGCCGGCTATCGACCAGTTGATCGATCTGATCGAGGGCCGGGATTCGCTGCACAGCCTGCTGGAGGGTTCAGCGCTGGAAGCCCTCGACATCGGGGGGCAGGCAGAAAGTGCGGACAGCGAGGAAACTGACGCACTGGACGAGACTCCCATCGTGCGCTTCGTCAACAAGGTGCTGCTCGATGCCATCCGCAATGGCGCCTCGGACATCCATGTCGAGCCCTATGAAATGGCCTACCGCATCCGGGTGCGCAGCGACGGCATCCTGCGCGAGATCGCGCGGCCGCCGCTCAAGCTCGCCGCCCGCATCGCCTCGCGGCTGAAGATCATGGCACAGATGGATATCGCCGAACGCCGCCTGCCACAGGACGGCCGCATCAAGATGAAGCTGTCGCGCACGCGGGCTGTGGATTTCCGCGTCAACACCCTGCCCACACTGTGGGGTGAAAAGCTGGTATTGCGCATCCTCGACGCTGGCACGGCCCGGATGGGCATCGACGCCCTGGGCTACGAGCCCGAACAGAAACAGATGTATCTGCACGCGCTGCAGCAGAGCCAGGGCATGATCCTGGTGACAGGACCCACGGGCAGCGGCAAGACTGTATCGCTCTACACCGGCCTCAACATCCTGAACACCAGCGCGATCAACATCTCCACAGCGGAGGACCCGGTAGAGATCAATCTGGAAGGGATCAACCAGGTGGCGGTGAATCCGCGCATAGGCCTGACCTTTGCGAGCGCCCTGCGGGCGTTCCTGCGCCAGGATCCGGACGTCATCATGGTAGGCGAGATCCGCGATCTCGAAACCGCCGAAATTGCCATCAAGGCGGCCCAGACCGGCCATCTGGTGCTCTCGACGCTGCACACCAACAGCGCCGCCGAGACACTGACCCGCCTGCGCACCATGGGCGTGCCGTCCTACAATCTGGCCACCTCCGTCTCCCTGATCATCGCTCAGCGCCTGGCCCGTCGACTGTGCAACCACTGCAAGCAAGCGGTGACACTGCCTGAGGCCACCCTGCTCGAAGCGGGGTTCTCCAGCAGCGCGCTGGCGGATCTGCAGTTGTTCCTGCCACGCGGCTGCAAGGCCTGCCACGAGGGCTACAGGGGACGCGTGGGAATCTATGAAGTGGTTCCTGTCACGGACGCGCTGGCACGTATTATCATGCAGGAAGGCAATGCGCTGGAGATCGCCGACCAGGCCCGGAGCGAGGGCTTCGGCAGCCTGCGCGACGCTGCCCTGCGCAAGGTGGCGGCGGGACTGACCAGTCTCGAGGAAGCCAACCGCGTCATCTGAGACGCGCAGCACCCGACTCAGGAGGAAGATCATGGCGAATCCGGCATCTTCAAATCAGACGACCTATCTGTGGCAGGGCACGGACAAGAGCGGCAGGAAGGCCACTGGCGAGATGCCCGGGGCCAGCCAGGCACTGGTGAGGGCGAAACTGCGCAAGCAGGGCGTCATTGCCACCAAGGTCAAGCGCAAGCCCAAAGATGGGTTCCGACCGACGAAGCAGGCGATCACACCGGGCGACATTGCCATCTTCAGCCGTCAGCTCGCCACCATGATAAAGGCGGGCATTCCCCTGGTGCAGTCCTTCGAGATCGTCGGCGACAGTCTGGAGAATCCATCCCTGGCGGAGCTGGTGCGCTCGGTGCGCGACGATGTGGCCGTCGGCAACAATTTCGCTGACGCCATCCGCAAGCACCCGCGCTATTTCGACGAACTGTTCTGCAACCTGGTGGCATCCGGCGAACAGTCGGGCACGCTGGAGACGATGCTCGACCGCGTCGCCACCTACAAGGAAAAGACCGAGGCCCTGAAGGCCAGGATCAGGCAGGCCATGAACTATCCAATCGCCGTGGTCGTGGTGGCCATCGTGGTCACCGGCATCCTGCTGGTGAAAGTGGTCCCACAGTTCGCCGAGACATTCTCCAGCTTCGGCGCCGATCTGCCGACCTTCACGCTGTTCGTGCTCGGGCTCTCTGATCTGGCCATCGCCCACTGGTGGAAGCTCGTCATCACGCTGGTGGCTTGCGGCTATGCCTTCAAGGAGGCGCGCCTGCGTTCAAAGGAATTCGCCAACGGCGTCGACCGCACTTCTCTGAAACTGCCGGTGATCGGCCCCATCGTCGAAAAATCCTGCTGCGCGCGTTTCACGCGCACGCTTTCGACTACCGTTGCCGCCGGCGTGCCCCTGGTCGATGCACTGGATTGCGTCGCTGGTGCCACCGGCAATATCGTCTTCTCCAGTGCCACACGCCGCATCGCAGACGACGTGAGTGCCGGTCAGCAGCTCCACGTCGCCATCCGCACCACCGCGCTGTTCCCGGTAATGATCACGCAGATGGTGGGCATCGGCGAGGAGTCGGGCGCGCTGGACGCCATGCTGGACAAGTGTGCCACCTACTACGAGGCCGAGGTGGACCAGGCCGTCGACCGACTGACGGCACTCATGGAGCCAATCATCATGACGGTCCTGGGCACGCTGATCGGTGGCCTGATGATCGCGATGTACCTGCCCATCTTCCAGCTCGGCCAGGTGGTCTGAGCCGCCTCTGCACCCTGCGAGTGTTTCCATGACCCTGATTGAACTGATCCAGCAGCGGCCCGCTGTCCTCATCGCACTGACAGCCGGGCTTGGGCTGCTGGTGGGCAGCTTTCTCAACGTGGTGATCTACCGACTGCCCCTGATGCTGCAGCGCGAATGGCGTCAGCAGTGCTGCGAGTTCCTGGAACTGGACGAGCAGAAGTTCAACAAGGCCGATCCCGTCGCGAAGCACAAGGTGTTCACACTGGCAAAGCCCGATTCCCACTGCCCGCTCTGCAACGCTCCGGTGCGCGCCTGGCAGAATGTGCCCATGGTCAGTTATGTCCTGCTCGGCGGCCGCTGTGCCAGCTGCAAGGCCTCCATCTCCCTGCGCTACCCCCTGGTGGAAGCGGCCACCGGACTGCTCAGCGCCCTGTTGGCCTGGCAGTTTGGCGCCACGCTGCTGACCCTGGCGCTGCTGGTCTTCACCTGGAGTCTGATCGCGCTGACCATGATCGACGTCGACCACCAGCTGCTTCCGGACAACATTACTCTGCCCCTGCTCTGGCTGGGCCTGCTGGTGAACACGCTGTTGCCGGCAGGGTTGGCGAGTCCCGGCGATGCGGTGCTGGGCGCCGGGCTGGGCTATCTGTTGCTCTGGTCACTGTACTGGGCCTTCAAGCTGCTGACTGGCAAGGAAGGCATGGGCTATGGCGACTTCAAGCTGCTGGCCGCCCTGGGCGCCTGGATGGGCTGGCAAAGTCTGCTGCTGATCGTGATACTGTCGTCCCTGGTCGGTGCCGTCGTCGGCATCGGCCTGCTCGTGCTGCGCGGCCGCAATAGGCCCATCCCCTTCGGCCCCTACCTTGCAGGAGCGGCATACATCGCCTTGCTCTGGGGCGAGCCGCTGCAGCGGCTTTACCTGTCATGGATGAGCTGACATGAGCGCAGCGCGCAGCAGGCCCTTGATCGTCGGACTGACAGGCGGCATCGGCAGTGGCAAGAGTGCAGCGGCGGCCTGCTTCGAACAGCTGGGAATTCCGGTAATCGATGCTGACCTGGCGGCGCGGGAAGTCGTTGCACCCGGCAGCGCTGCCTGGCGAGAAATCTGTGAGCGCTTCGGCGCGCAGCTCCTCTTGCCATCGGGCAATCTCGATCGCGCAGCACTGCGTCAACGGGTCTTCGCCGAACCTCCTGAACGCCAATGGCTGGAAACCCTGTTGCATCCGCTCATCCGCGAGCGCCTCACTGCAGGCCTGACGCAGGCAATCGCGCGGTCCGATGTGCCCTATGTGATCCTGAGCAGCCCGCTGCTTCTGGAAACCAGTCAGGATGCACTGGTGGATCGCGTGCTGCTGATCGATGTCGACACCACCCTGCAGCGCGAGCGGGTGCTGCGCCGTGATGGCAGCACGGCAACCACGGTCGATGCGATGATTGCCGCGCAGTGGACCCGGGAACAGCGGCGCTCACGCGCCGACGATGTGATACTCAACGATGGCACGCTGGATGAACTGCAAACGGCAGTGCGCGGGCTGGATGCGGTCTACCGGCAGTGGCCGACACTCACCACGAGAGAGGATCGCCCTTGAATACACGCACACTGCAAGTCAATTGCCCCACCTGCATGAAGCGGGTGCCCTGGACGGAAGCGAGCCCCTGGCGCCCGTTCTGCTCGCAGCGCTGCAAGCTGATCGATTTCGGCGACTGGGCCAGCGAGCGGCACAGCATCGCGGGGGAAAACCAGCCGCTGGAAGAGGACGTGGAGACCGAGCGCAGCACGGTTGTGTCGCCAATTCGAGCGCACATCGAAGAATCCTGGCGTCACGCCGTCGGTGGCTCAGTGCGCCTGCTCCCAGAATGCCGAAATGGCGGCCACGCCCAGGGCCCCGTGGCGTCGGGCAGTCTCCAGATCCTCGGCAGAGAGCCCCCCCAGTGCATAGACGGGAATCCCCACCGCACGGACGCAGGCCTCGAACGCTTCCCAGCCAAGGGGTGGCTGGCCTGGGTGAGAACGCGTTGGCAGCACCGGCGAGAGCAGCGCGTAGTCGGCGCCCAGCGCCTCCGCCCGCTGCAGGTCCTCGAGCGAGTGGCAGGACGCGCCGAGCAGCTGGGAATCCTCCAGCGGGCGGGCCTGCAGGGCGTGTAAACGCCGAGCATTCAGGTGGATGCCGGCGGCGGGTACTGTCTGCAGCAGATCGCAATCGGCATTGAGAAGCAGACGCGCCCCCTGTTCGCGAGCCAGGGGCAGGCAACGGCGAGCCAGCGCGTGGAACTGTGCCGGCGGCAACTCGGGTGCGCGCAATTGCACCAGGCGATGACCGCGGATCAGAAGCTGCGTGAAGCGCTCGAGAAACTCCTCAGGGGACGCGGCCGACCCGGTGATGGCCAGCAGCGGCGGCAGCTGCAGGCGGCGGATGATGGCGCGATTGGCCTGCGGGAACTCAGCCGGCTCCAGGGCAGCGGGCTCAACCCAGCGCAGTGGCTGGCCCTCCAAGCCCGTCGGCGTGCCTCTGAAACGGGAGACGCGCCAGACATCAAGCAACACCTGGCGATCGCCATAGTCGTGCCGGATGCGACATAGGGGCATGCTCTGCTGCGGCGTGATGTCCAGTTCCTCCTGCAGCTCCCGCGCCAGCGCGGCCTCTACGGACTCGCCCGGCTCGCACTTGCCACCGGGAAACTCCCACAGCCCCCCCTGATGCGCACTGGCGGGACGCAAGGCCACCAGGACGCGCCCGGCGGCATCCTCGATCACGCCGACGGCAACATGCAGACGCGCTGGCACCGGCATGCTCCGCACTCAGCTGCGATAGCTGGCGTTGATGCGGACGTAGTCTTCCGACAGGTCCGAGGTCCAGACGATCTCGCGTGCACTGCCGCGGTTCAGGGTCACCGTGATGTCGATGGCGTCCTTGTTCATCTCCGCCTGGCCCTGAGCCTCGGTGTAGCTGGTGGCCAGCGTCCCATTCTGCACTATGCAGACGGTGCCCAGATGGATGGTGATGCGACTGACATCCAGTCCCTGCACACCGGCACGGCCAATGGCAGCCAGGATGCGGCCCCAGTTCGGGTCGGACGCGGACAGGGCGGTCTTTACCAGCGGCGACTCCGCGATGGCATAGGCCACCTTCAGGCACTCCTGCACATCGCCCCCCCCCTGCACGTCGACGGTAACGAATTTCTTCGCGCCCTCGGCATCGCGGATAATGTCCTTGGCCAGCTCTCGCACCAGCGCCTGCAACGCATCCTCGAAGGCCGCGAACACGGCCTTGTCGCCGCGCTCGATGCGCACGCCGCTCTTGCCCGTGGCAACGAGGACACAGCAGTCATTGGTGGACGTGTCTCCATCCACGGTGATGCGGTTGAACGACTGGTCCACCACCGAAGCCAGCAGTGACTGCAGCAGACTCTGTTCGATGAGGGCATCGGTGAACACGAAGCTCAGCAGCGTGGCCATATTCGGCTTGATCATGCCGGCCCCCTTGGCGATGCCGGTGATCACTACGGACTGCCCCGCGTAATCGACCCGTACCGAGCGCGCCTTGGGCCGGGTGTCCGTGGTCATGATACCGCGCGCTGCCTGCAACCAGTCGTCGCCCAGAGCTCCCAGGGCCGCAGGCACTCCGGCTTCCACCTTCGCCACGGGCAGGTTCTCGCCGATGACGCCAGTGGAGAAAGGCAGCACCTGCTCGGACGCCACCCCGGCTTGCCGTGCGACAAAGCCACAGCAGGCAGCCGCATCGTCCAGGCCCTTCTGCCCGGTGCCGGCATTGGCATTGCCGGTATTGACCAGCAGGTAGCGCACGGCCCCGCCGCTGCTCGCCAGATGACGGCGTGCCAGTTGCACCGGGGCGGCACAGAAGGCGTTCTGCGTGAACACCCCCGCCACCGTGGAACCCGGCGCAAGCTCCATCAACACCAGGTCCAGTCGGTTCTTGTAGCGGATTCCGCTCATCACCGACGCCACTTTCACGCCTGCCACCGACAGCAGGTCGTCTGCCTTGATCTGCGTATTGCTCATGACACTCAACTCAGTTTCCCGTGACATTGTTTGAATTTCTTGCCCGACCCGCAGTAGCAGGGGTCGTTGCGGCCCACTTTCTTCTCGTCGCGAACGAAAGGAGCGATGCTCTCCTGTGCCCCTGCCAGTCGGGCGTCGTTGCGTTGCGCCGCGGCCTCGGCTGACGCCGCCGCAGCAGCAGCCGCAGCTTCCTGTGCCAGCGTCGCCGCCTGGACATGCTGGAAGAGCATGCGCTCGCGGGCACGTTCGGCCTCGCGCTGCCGCTCGATGGCGTCAATCTCTTCCGTGGTGCGGATCTGGACATGACTAAGGAAGCGGATCACCTCATGCTGCAGATTCGACAGCAGTTCCTGGAACAGCCCGAAGGCCTCGCGCTTGTATTCCTGCTTCGGATTCTTGCCGGCGTAACCACGCAGGAAGATGCCCTGTCGCAGCTGATCCATGGCCGCGAGATGCTCCTTCCAGAGATTGTCGAGAATCTGCAGCACAATCTGCTTCTCGAGCAACCGGATCTTCTCGCCTACCAGTGCAGCCTTCTTCTCGTAGTCCTCGTTCAGCACGGCCACGATTTTCTCGCGCAGCGTTTCCTCGAACAGCTTCTCGTCTTCATCCAGCCATTGTTGAATGGGCAGTTTGCGAGCGAACTGGGCTTCGATGGCGCCCTCCAATCCTGCAATGTCCCACTGGTCAGGCACGCTCTGCGGTGGAATGTGTGTCGCGATCACCTGGGACGCCACTTCCTGGCGCATGCTGCCGATCAGCTCGGCAATATTTTCGCTGGCCATCAACTCGTTGCGTTGACGGTAGACGATGGTGCGCTGATCGTTGGCCACATTGTCGTATTCCAGCAGCTGCTTGCGGATGTCGAAATTGCGGCCTTCCACCTTGCGCTGCGCTTTTTCGATGGACTTGGTCACCATGCTGTGTTCGATGGCCTCACCGCGCTCCATGCCCAGGGCCTGCATGAAATTCTTCACGCGCTCGGAGGCGAAGATACGCATCAGATTGTCTTCCAGCGAGAGATAGAAGCGCGAATAGCCCGGGTCGCCCTGACGTCCCGAGCGGCCGCGCAGCTGATTGTCGATGCGACGCGACTCGTGCCGTTCCGTGCCGATGATGTGAAGACCGCCCGCTTCCACCACCTGCTTGTGGCGCTGTTCCCACTCGGCCTTGATCTGCTCGACCTGCTCGGGCGTCGGATTCTCTAGCGCCGCGACTTCATGTTCCCACTTGCCACCCAGCACGATGTCGGTACCTCGACCGGCCATGTTGGTAGCAATGGTCACGACGCCGGGACGACCCGCCTGGGCGATGATGCTGGCCTCCTTCTGGTGGAACTTGGCGTTGAGCACTTCGTGGGGAATCTTCTCCTTGTGCAAATGGCGCGAGAGCATCTCCGAGGTGTCGATGGATGCGGTGCCCACCAGCACGGGCGCGCCCTTGGAACTGAACTCCTTGATGTCGTTCACGATGGCCTCGAACTTTTCTTCCATGGTGAGGAAGATCAGGTCGTTCTTGTCGATGCGCACCATGGGGCGGTTGCTGGGAATCACCACCACGTCGAGATTGTAAATCTGCTTGAACTCGTAAGCCTCGGTGTCGGCGGTGCCGGTCATGCCAGCGAGCTTGCGATAAAGACGGAAGTAATTCTGGAACGTGGTGGATGCCAGCGTCTGACTCTCGCTCTGGATCTGCAGCCCTTCCTTGGCCTCGATGGCCTGGTGCAAACCCTCGGAAAGACGACGCCCTTCCATCGTGCGGCCCGTGTGTTCGTCGATCAGAACTATACGGTTGTTCTGGATGATATATTCCACATCCTTGTGAAACAGGTAGTGCGCCTTGAGGGCCGAATGGATGTGATGCAGCAGGCCGAGGTTCTTCGCGGCGTAGAGGCTTTCGCCCTCGTTGAGCAGCTTCTTCTGGGCCAGCAGTTCCTCCAGGAAGACGTGGCCCGCCTCCGTGAGCTCCACCTGACGGGTCTTTTCGTCCACGATGAAGTGGCCGGTTTCCACGAAGTTGGTGTCGCGGTCCAGACTGAAACCGGTCTTCTCCGGCCTGGGCGCCCCTTTCTCCAGTTTCGGGATCAGCGCATTGATGGCCATGTAGAGCTTGGAGCTGTCCTCGGCCGCGCCGGAAATGATCAGCGGCGTGCGGGCCTCGTCGATCAGGATAGAGTCGACTTCGTCCACGACAGCGAAGTGGAGCGTCTTTTGCAGCTTGTCCTCCAGGCGGAAGGCCATGTTGTCGCGCAGATAGTCGAAGCCGAACTCGTTGTTGGTGCCGTAGGTGATGGAGGACTCGTAGGCAGCACGCTTCTGTTCCTGGTTCTGACCACTGATGATCACCCCCACGGTGAGCCCGAGGAATTCATACAGCGGACGCATCCAGTTGGCATCACGTTCGGCAAGGTAGTCGTTCACCGTCACGATGTGCACGCCCTGCCCGGTCAAGCCGTTCAGATAGGCCGGCAGGGTGGCGACAAGCGTCTTGCCCTCACCGGTTTTCATTTCCGCGATGTTGCCTTCGTGCAGCACGATGCCGCCGATCATCTGCACGTCGAAGTGACGCATGCCCATGACACGCTTGCCGGCTTCGCGCACCACGGCAAAGGCCTCAGGCAACAGCTGGTCCAGGGTCTGGCCGGCCTCGAAGCGCTGGCGCAACTCCGCAGTCTTGCCTTGCAGTTCAGTATCCGACAGGGCGGCGAAGGCCGCTTCATGTCCGTTGATCTTCGTCACGATGCGCTTCAGGCGCTTGAGCTGACGGGAATTGCTGCTGCCAAAGATGGCTTTGATCAGTGAAGTGAAACTCATGATGTCCTGTTGTCTCGAAAGGAAATTGGCCCGTTGGGCACGCGCCACGACAACTGCCGCAGGCCCTCGCGCGCAAGTCCGGGCGGGTGCTGTAAGATCGAAACTGGCTGTGGGTGAGAGTCAGCGGATGGTGCGATGGATATAGGACGCCGGGTCAACGACCCGTCCGTGCTTGTAGACCTCGAAGTGCACATGGGGGCCGGTGGAGCGGCCCGTGCTGCCGACCAGCGCAATGACCTGCCCCTTGGTGATGATGTCGCCCACGCCCACGAGCAGTTTTTCCGCATGCCCGTAGCGGGTGACATAGCCATTGCCATGATTGATGTCCAGGGCCAGACCATAACCATCGCGATCGCCGGCTGCAGTGACCACCCCGGCCGCCACGGCAATGATGTCCGCCCCGGGCGCTGAAGTGGCGAAGTCGACGCCGGAATGCCACGCGAGCTGCCCGGTGAACGGGTCAGTGCGTCGCCCGAACGGCGATGACACCCAGCCCTGCCGCACGGGACGTCCCGTGACGGAGGCCGCGTCGGCAAACTGGCGCTCGGCCAGCAGCCCCTCGAGTATTTCCAGTTGCTGCGCGCGATCGGCGATTTGCGCTTCCAACTCACTCATGGCGTCGACGAACGCTGGCGGGGCATAGGGCACAGCGTCTTCGGACAGCGGCCCACCCACTGCGGGCTGGGCACTGAAATCGAATTCCCCGGCATCCAGTTGCGCCACGGCCGTGATGCGCTCGCCCAGTGCCTCCATGCGCAGGAGTCTGGCCTGCAGGCTGGCAAGACGCAGCGTCAGCGCCTCGAGTTGCGCCTGGGATTCCTGTTTCAGACGCCCCAGCGCGTCAGCACTGCTCTGCAGTTCTTCATGGAGTTCGAGGGCGGTTTCGAGAGCGTATTCCTGCGGCTCGTGGGACACAGCCAGCTGGTAACCAAAATAACCGAAGGCGACGGGAGCCCCCAGAATGCAGACGGACAACAGCCCCTTCAGCCAACCGCTGAGGACCAGTGTGCGAGTGTGACCATGGCGGTGGTCAACGAGGATGACTTTCATTGTCGAGGTGTTCTCTTCAGTCTGCTGTCAGAACACCTGAACTTGCGCGACAGCCTGCACGTCCAACTTATAACCACGAAAATCAGTGGCTTACAAATCCTAAACGAAGATAGAGACCTATCAGGCTGCCAACACAGGTTTCGTATAGGAAATGGGTACGTGCGAGTCAGATTCGAAACTGACAATTTCCCAGGCGTCTTGGTTGACTTCGAGCGACCTTAATAATGCATTATTCAGAGCGTGTCCAGACTTATATCCCTTGAACTCCCCGATCAGACTGTAGCCAATCATGTAGAGATCGCCGATCGCATCCAGGATCTTGTGCTTCACGAACTCGTCCTCGTAGCGCAGTCCATCCTCGTTCAGCACCTTGTAGTCTCCCACCGCGATCGCGTTGTCCATGCTGGCGCCCAGTGCGAGATTGCGATTGCGCAGCTCCTCGAACTCGTGCATGAAGCCGAAGGTGCGGGCACGACTCACTTCCTTGACGAAGGATGTGCTGGAGAAATCCACACTCGCTGTCTTGGTGTACTTGCGATAGACAGGGTGATCATAAAGCAGCGTGTAACTGACCTTGAACCCGTCGAAGGGCTCCAGACTCACAGACTTGTCACCATCGGACAAAAACAGTGGCTTCTTGATGCGGATGAACTTCTTCAGGGCATTCTGCTCTTCGATGCCGGCCGACTGGATCAGGAATACGAAGGGGCCTGCACTGCCATCCATGATGGGCACTTCGGGTGCGCTGACTTCGATATAAGCGTTGTCAATGCCCAGACCGGACATCGCCGACATCAAGTGCTCGATGGTGGATATTCTGACGTTGCCCTTGACCAGCGTGGTGGACAGGGTGGTGTCACCCACATACGACGCCTTGGCCGGAATCTGCACCATCGGGTCCAGATCGGTGCGGGTGAAGACGATGCCGGTATCCACGGGGGCAGGCCGCAGGGTCAGGTAGACCTTTTCGCCGTTGTGCAGACCGACGCCGGTGGCGCGAATGACATTCTTGAGGGTTCTTTGATTCAGCATGAGGTGGTGGTATCCCGAATGAGTGTGTCGCCTGCGTGGACGCCGGTGGCGACGAAGGCCGGATGGTAACAAAGATCACCAGATAACCCAACAAGCCTGAGCACCGGCCTGCGACCGGCGCTCAGTGTCCTGCATGCTCAATCGGCCTGACGACGCAGGAAGGCCGGAATGTCCAGATAGTCCATGTCAGTGTCGGAACCCACCGCACGGGCCAGACCACTTTGCGGCATCGTATGCGCGGTGGCAGAGCGCGTACGTGCAGACGCCGGACGATCGAACTGACGGTAGTCGGTCACCACGGCCGTGGCCTTGGGCGCGACCTCCGCCGGGCGTGGAGCGGCCTGAACCGCGGAACGCGCACCCAGACCGGTGGCCACCACGGTCACACGGATCTCGTCGCCCATGTCCGGATCGATCACGGTGCCCACCACGACAGTGGCGTCATCGGAAGCGAACTCCTCGATGGTGTCACCCACTTCCGTGAACTCACCCAGGGACAGATTCTCACCAGCGGTAATATTGACGAGAATGCCGCGTGCGCCATGCAGATTCACATCTTCAAGCAAGGGACTGCGGATGGCCGCCTCGGCAGCCTCGCGGGCACGCCCTTCACCGGACGCATAACCCGTACCCATCATCGCCATGCCCATTTCCGACATGACGGTGCGCACGTCGGCGAAGTCGACGTTGATCATGCCGGGGCGCATGATCAGGTCGGCGATGCCCTTGACCGCGCCGAGCAGCACATCGTTGGCAGACTTGAAGGCATCCAGCAGGGAAGCCGACTTGCCAAGCACTTCCAGCAACTTCTCGTTGGGGATGGTGATCAGGGAGTCAACATGCTCGGAAAGTTCGCGGATGCCTTCTTCAGCGATCTTCATGCGCTTCTTGCCCTCGAAGGGAAAGGGCTTGGTCACTACCGCCACGGTCAGGATGCCGAGTTCCTTCGCCACTTCGGCGAAGATCGGCGCCGCCCCCGTGCCGGTGCCACCGCCCATGCCGGCGGTGATGAAGACCATGTCGGCACCGGACAGTATCTCGGCAATCTCGTCGCGATCTTCCAGCGCTGCCTGACGGCCGATTTCCGGGTTGGCACCGGCGCCCAGGCCCTTGGTGACACAGCTGCCCATCTGCAGGAGGGTTTTCGCGCGCAGATTGCTGAGTGCCTGCGCGTCAGTGTTGGCACAGACGAATTCGACCCCTTCGATATGGCTGGCGATCATGTGACGCACGGCATTGCCACCGCCACCACCCACCCCGATGACCTTGATGACCGCGTTCTGGGGCAAGCTATCGACTAATTCAAACATAAGGCCTCCTGAGCATTTTTAAATTTTATAAACACATGCGCGCGTTTTTTAATCCACAATCAAAAAAGCAAATCTACAGATTCTTCTTCAGCCAGGCGGAGAAACGCTCCACCAGTCCGGGCTGGGCCTCCTTGAGCGGCGCCTGGAAATCCCTGTCCTGCTGCTGCTTCAGACCATAGAGCAGCAGACCAACCCCGGTGGAATAGATCGGGTTGCGGACGATGTCGGAGAGCCCTTTGACTTGCTGAGGGAATCCGATGCGTACCGGCGCGTGGAAAATCTCTTCGGCGAGCTCGACCACGCCTTCCATCTTGCTGGTGCCACCTGTCAGCACGATGCCTGCCGCCAGCATGTTCTCGTAGCCGCTGCGCTGCAGTTCTGCCCGAATGAGCGTGAAGAGTTCGTCGTAACGCGGCTCGACCACTTCGGCCAGCGCCTGACGCGACAGCTCGCGCGGGGGGCGGTCCCCGACACTGGGCACCTTGATGGTTTCGCCGGCACTGGCGAGCTGCGTCAGCGCACAGGCGTACTTGATCTTGATCTCGTCGGCATTCTCGGTGGGCGTGCGCAAGGCCATGGCGATATCGTTGGTGACTTGATCTCCCGCAATGGGGATAACGCCTGTGTGACGAATGGCACCTTCGGTGAAGACGGCGATGTCGGAGGTGCCCCCGCCGATATCCACGAGACACACGCCCAGTTCCTTTTCATCTTCTGTCAGCACGGCATAGCTTGAGGCGAGTTGTTCGAGAATGATCTCCTCGGTGTGCAGGCCACAGCGCTTGATGCACTTCTCGATGTTCTGCACGGCATTGATGGCGCAGGTCACCAGATGCACCTTGGCTTCAAGACGAACACCGGACATGCCCAGCGGCTCCTTCACGCCTTCCTGGGAATCAATGATGTACTCCTGCGGCAGGATGTGCAGAACTTTCTGGTCGGCGGGAATGGCCACGGCCTGCGCCGCGTCGATGACACGATCGATGTCGGCGCGGGTAACTTCGCCATCGCGAATGGCGACGATGCCGTGGGAATTCATGCTGCGGATGTGACTGCCCGCGATGCCCGCGTAGACAGAGTGTATCTGGCACCCTGCCATCAATTCGGCTTCCTCGATGGCACGCTGAATCGACTCGACAGTGGATTCGATGTTGACCACCGTCCCCTTCTTCAGACCACGGGAGCGGTGACTGCCAATGCCCACGATGTCCAGACTGCCATCAGCCTTGATGTCTCCGACGATGGCAACCACCTTGGAGGTGCCGATGTCGAGACCGACGATCAGATTGCCACGCGAAGATTCGCTCATTGTCCGCTAGCTCCTCGGGGATTTGCGCTTGCGAAAGCGCAGCGGGCTTGACTGAACAAAGTGTTTTTCATTGCAACGCAACTCCGTCAGGCATGGCAGGTTTCTTCCTGATTGCGATGCCGTGATTATACCGTAGATCAACTGTTTCAATAAGAGAAAAATCATTAAAAAGATAACGTTCGTACAAGGTCACGAAGCGTTTCATGCGATCGAGAACTTCACTGCTCCCGAGCATCATGCGCACATCGTTGTTGAGCACAAGACTCCAGCTCCCACGCTCATTGAGAGCGAGCTCGCGAATGCGCAAGCCGGTGTCGGAAAGCATCTCGGAAAACAACTGGTACTGTTCCATCACTCGACGCTCGGTGCCACTTGGACCATTTAGAAGCGGAAGTGCAAGATCGCGCTCCTGAGTGTCTGGTTCGAACGACTCGCCGTACTGATTCAGCAGACTGGTTTCGCGCCAGCGGGCAATCGCAACCTCCTCGTTGATATGCACTGAAAGAGTGTCTGGCCAGACCCGCGTGATGGTGGCCTGTTCGATCCAGGGATCTGCTTCGAGCTGCGTCTTGATCGCCTGCACATCCATGCCGAAATAGCCAGCATCGAGGTGTCCTGCGAGCACCGCGCGCACGCGATTCTCATCGACCCGCTGCAAGGTGTTTTCCATCTGCACCACACGCACGGGGCGACTGACGTAAGTCACTATCTGCGGGGCGTTCTGCGCCAGCAGCACGCCCATCGCGAGCAGCAGTGCGACCAGCACGATGCCAGTGCGATCGCGACGCTCGCGCACAGGTTTTTCATGCATTGCTCGATTCAGAGGCACAGCGCCGCGGCGAACCTCGCGCATGCCACCGTGTGCGGAAAAGCCTGAGAGTTCGCGTGCCATCGTCTCGGTCACCTGTTCAATGCGAGGGCATGTGAGCGGTGCCTGCACTGAGCACCTTCAACAACAACTGCCCGAAATCCAGACCACTTGCTGCCGCGGCCATGGGCACCAGGCTGTGATCAGTCATGCCCGGCACCGTGTTGACTTCCAGCAGCCAGAACCGACCCTGCGCATCACGCATAACGTCAACCCTGCCCCAGCCCTCGCACCCCAGCGAACTGAACGCCGTCAGGCACAGCGCGTTCAGGGTGGCCGTGTCTTCGGTACTCAGCGGTGCAGGGCACAGATACTGTGTGTCGCTGGCGATGTACTTGGCATCATAGTCATAGAACGTGTGTGTAGTGCGCAGTTCGATGGCCGGCAACACCGCGCCATCAAGCACAGCCACGGTGTACTCGGCACCCTTGATGTACTGCTCCGCCATCACGTCGGAGTCGAAGGCGGCTGCCCTGATCCAGGCGGCCTGCAGATCCTGCGCCTTCTCGACGATCGACATGCCGATGCTGGAGCCTTCGCGCACAGGCTTGACCACTACCTTGCCGAGCGCCTCGATCACACCTGACCAGTCGGCATCAGCTGACAGCAGGCAGAACTCAGGCGTGCTCAAACCGAGTCGCTGCCACAGGTACTTGGTGCGCACCTTGTCCATGGCCAGAGCCGAGGCGAGCACACCACTGCCCGTGCAGGGAATGCCCATGAATGCCAGCAAGCCCTGCAACTGACCATCCTCACCGCCACGCCCGTGCAGCACATTGAACACACGGTCAATCTCGAGACGCTGCAGCTGGCCCACCAGATCCTCGGCGGCATCAATGCCCACGGCATCAACGCCCAGCGCCAGCAGGGCAGACAACACGGCGGCTCCGCTCTTGAGGGACACCTCACGCTCGGCGGCAGTGCCCCCCATGATCACACCCACGCGCCCCAGATTCTGAATTGACTCTGTCCCTTTGCTCATTTTCTTCATTCACACTCTTGTCAATGACTCACACCAGGATCAGACCTTGCTGGCCAAGCTGTCTGGCCAGAAGACCCACGCTGCCCGCTCCCTGCGTGATGACAATATCGCCGTCGCGCAGAATCTCGGTCAGCACCTTGCGAATATCCTCGTCGTCCTGCACGTAGACGGGGTCGATTCGACCCCGCGCCCGGATGCTGCGGCACAGGCTGCGTGAATCCGCACCTGGAATGGCATCCTCACCGGCGGAATACACCTCAAGCATCAGCAGCACATCCACATCAGACAGCACCATCACGAAATCCTCGTAGAGATCCTTGGTCCGAGTGTAGCGATGAGGTTGATAGATCATCACGAGCCGCGCCTCGGGCCAACCGTCACGCAAGGCGGCGATCGTCGCCGCCACTTCGCGCGGGTGGTGACCATAGTCGTCCAGCAGCATCGCGGTGCCGCCGCGCACCGGGAAATGGCCCTGAATGTCGAAACGCCGTCCGACACCCTGGAACTTGCTCAGGCCTGCGCAGATATGCTCGTCACTGATACCTTCGTCGCTGGCAATCGCGACGGCGGCGGCCGCATTCAAGGCATTGTGACGACCGGGAATGCTGAGGTTCACCTTGAGCACCCCCTCGCGCTCGGGCCGGGTTATCTCGAACTGGGTGAACTGGCGCTGCTGCGACAGATTGGAGATGCGGTAATCGGCTCGCTCGGAGAAACCATAGGTCAATGTGGGCCGAGAGATCTGCGGCAGAATCTCCTCCACCACCGGATCGTCCACACACAGCACGGCCAGTCCGTAGAAAGGCAGATTGTGTAGAAAATCCACGAAGTACTTCTTGAGCTTGTTGAAGTCCCCGTCATAGGTGCTCATGTGGTCGGCATCGATATTGGTCACCGCCGCTACTACCGGCTGCAGATGCAGAAAGGAGGCATCACTCTCATCGGCCTCGGCCACCAGAAAGCGACTCTCGCCCAGCCGGGCATTGGCACCGGCACTGTTGAGAAGACCACCGATCACGAAGGTCGGATCAAGCCCCGCTTCCGCGAAGATTGATGCCACCAGGCTGGTGGTCGTCGTCTTGCCGTGAGTGCCGGCAATGGCGATGCCATGGCGATAGCGCATCAGCTCGGCCAGCATCTCCGCACGGGGAATGATGGGGCGGCCGGCTTCTCGCGCGGCGCTGAGCTCCGGGTTGGCAGGATTGACGGCACTGGAGTAGACGACTACATCGGCAGCAGCCACATTCGGTGCGCGATGCCCGATGAAAACTGTGGCACCAAGACTCTCGAGGCGAGCAGTGACACCCGACACCTTGAGATCGGAACCGGTGATGCGATAGCCCTGGTTCAGCAGCACTTCGGCAATGCCGCACATTCCCGCACCGCCGATGCCGACGAAATGGATGGTCTTGATTCGACGCATTTCCGGAACGCTGTGCTGATGCGCGATCGGTGTCATGGTTTTCATTGTGCTGCTGCCCCGCAGGCCTTGATACATTGTTCGGACACCAGATCGCAGGCCTCGGGACGTGCCAGCGCACGTGCGGCGATGGCCATGGCCAGCAGCCTGGCGCGATCACGCGAAAATTCCTGCAGCAGCGCAGCCAGCCCTTGCGCATCCAGATCACACTGCTGGATCAGCACTGCCGCACCGGCATTGCCGAGCCACCGCGCGTTGTGCGTCTGGTGATCGTCCACGGCGTGCGGATAAGGGATGAAGATTGCGGGCTTGCCTGCGGCCGCGATCTCGCACACTGTGGTGGCGCCGGCACGACAGATCACCAGATCGGCCCAGTCATAGGCAGCCGCCATGTCATCGATGAAGGGCAACACCTGGCACTGTTCGTCCAGCGCCATGCCCGCCTGCACATAGGCTTCGCGCGCCTGATCGAGATTGTTACGGCCCACCTGGTGACGCAGCAACGGACGCTGCGCGGGGTCCAGCAGCTGCAGCATCTGCGGCATGAGCCGGTTGATGGCCACCGCGCCAAGACTGCCGCCCAGCACCAGCACGCGCAGGCGACCATCGACGGCAGTCGCGCGCTGCTGCGGCAGGGGCAGCGCGCGAATTTCCATGCGCACAGGATTGCCCGTGCTGATTGCGCCAATCCGCGGCTCGAAGGTGCCGGGGAAGGCCTCCATCACGCACGTGGCAATGCGCGCCAGCAGACGATTGCTGAATCCGGCGATGGCATTCTGTTCGTGAATCAGCAGCGCCCTGCCCGTGAGTCGTGCGGCAAGCCCGCCCGGCCCGGTGACATAGCCACCCATGCCGAGCACACAGCATGGCTGCACGCGACGCAGCACCTGCAGCGACTGCAGCAGCGCACGAATCAGCATGAAGGGGGCCGTCAACACGCTCAGCCGACTCTTGCCACGCAGCCCGCGCGCGTTGATGCGATGCAGGACAATATCGGTATTGCGCAACACGTCGACCTCGAGGCCTGTCGGCGTCCCGAGCCACTCCGTGCGATAGCCCCGGCTCTGCAGATTGCGCGCTATGCTCAACGCCGGAAAGATGTGACCTCCGGTACCTGCTGCCATGATCAGCACTGTGCCTCTGGTCGCGCTGGCCGTCATGGCGTGCTCCTCTTCGCCATGGGTGCCGTCGAATGCGACAGTTCGTACTGAATGCGCACCAGGATGGCAACCATGAAACAGCTCACCAGCAGGCTGTTGCCACCGTAGCTCAGGAAGGGCAGCGTCAGCCCCTTGGTGGGGAGAAGCCCGATGTTCACACCGACATTGATCAGGGTCTGGCAGGCAAACAGCATCGCAATGCCGTAGGCGACGTAAGCCGGGAACAGATCGCCCTTGGCTTCCACACGCTTGCCGATCGTGAAGGCCTGCGCGATCAGGGCGATGAAAAGGCCGATGACAACACTCACCCCGATCAGCCCGAATTCCTCCGCGACAATCGCGAGAACGAAGTCGGTATGTGCCTCGGGCAGGAAGTACAGCTTCTGGATACTGTTGCCAAGACCCTCGCCGAACCAGCCACCACGACCGAAAGCGATCAGTGCCTGGGTCAGTTGGTAGCCTTCCCCGTAGACATACTCAGCTGCCCAGGGATTGAGAAAGGATTCGAAACGATTCAGCACGTAAGGTTTCATGATCGCCAGCGCCGCCACGGCGGCGAGACACAGTGCCAGCACGAGCGCAAAGCGATGCAACTTCGCTCCTGCCAGAAAGATCATGCTGAAACTGGTGCCGATCATGATCACCATGGCGCCGTGATCCGGCTCGAAGTGCAGCAGCACGATGGCCGCTGCCAGCAGCAGCATGGGCTTGAGGAAGCCAGTCCAGGAGCCGATCACTTCCTCACGACGGCGCTCCAGGTAGGCAGCAAAGTAGAACACCAGGAAAAGCTTGGCCATCTCGGAAGGCTGCAGATTGTAGAAGCCGAGATTGATCCAGCGCGAACTGCCGTTGACCTCGTGACCGATGCCCGGCACCAGCACCAGCGCAAGCAGCACATAGGACGCCACAAGCAGCAGCGGGCTGATGTTGTACCAGAAGCGCACAGGTACCAGCAGGGTCCCGAGGCCAATGGCAATCGCCAGCACAGTGAAGAACACCTGGCGCTTCAGGAAGAAGAAGGGATCCCCGTAAAGCCCGTTGGCGATTTCCACTGAGGCCGACGTCATCATCAGCAGGCCGATGCTCATCAGCAGAAGCATGACCACGAGCAGTCCATTCAGCTGATGCCGCGCGACAACCGGGCGGAAAATGGCAGGGGTGGCCGCATGCGTGCTCATGCCAGATCCTCCACACACTGCGTGAATACCCTTCCCCGATGGGCGAAGTCCGTGAACATGTCCAGACTTGCGCAGGCAGGAGACAGCAGCACCGTATCGCCTGGCTTCGCCTGCTCGGCGGCGATCTGCACCGCCGCTTCCATGCTGGCAGCGAAAACCACTTGCACACTCTGCCGAATCACTGTGGCAATACGCGCAGCATCACGGCCAATCAGAACGGCCAGTCGCACAAAGCGCTCGAGGGCCGGCAACAGGGGAGCGAAGTCCGCTTCCTTGTCAATGCCGCCGGCGATCAGCAGGAGCTTCCCGCTGCACAGCTCGCCCAGACTCTCGATGGCGACCAGTGACGCGCCGACATTGGTGCCCTTGGAGTCGTTGTAATAGTTCACACCATGCAGCTCGCGCACCCACTGGCAGCGATGTGGCAGACCGGCGAAGTGACGCAGCGACTCCAGCATCGCAGGCAGCGGCAAGCCACCCGCTTCGCCCATGGCCAGTGCGGCCAGCGCGTTGGCGACATTGTGACGACCGGCGATCTTCATCTCATGCACGCCCAGCACGGCTTCTCCTGCCCTTGCGAGCCAGGGCTTGCCATCGCGCAGCAACACTCCCCAGTCCTCGCCACTGGGCACGGCAAGACTGAAACAATGCTGCACGGGAGTGGCGCTCCGGGGGACGCTCGCTGGCTCATCGCGATTGACGATGGCGTGCTCGCAACCGCGGAAGATGCGTTGCTTCGCGGCGGCATACTCCTGCATGCTGGGGTAGCGATCCATATGATCGTCGCTCAGATTGAGTATGCATGCGGCCTTCGCGCCCAGACGCGCAGTGGTTTCAAGCTGAAAGCTGGAGAGTTCGAGCACGTAGAGGTCATGCGGCCCGGCACGCAGCAAGTCGAGTGCCGGGGCCGACTCGGCACCATCAAGATTGCCGCCAACACCCACGTTCAATCCGGCCGCGCGCGCCATGGCGCCCAGCAGGGAGACAACTGTGCTCTTGCCATTCGAACCAGTCACGGCAAGCACTGGCGCCGTGACGGCACGACTGAAGATGTCGATGTCGCCGGTGACTGCGACACCCGCCTCCATCGCGGCGCGGATGGCGGGCGTCTGCAGACTCACACCCGGGCTGACAATCAACTCGTCCGCCTGCAGAAGACGCTGTGCAGCGAAATCGCCCAGCAGCAGTTCCGTTTGCGGAAACTCCCGACGCAGGTCCGCCAGCCCGGGAGGATTGACGCGGCTGTCGACCACGGCGAAATCCAGGCCGAGCGAGTGCAGATAGCGAGCGACGGACAAGCCTGTCTTGCCCAGTCCAACGATGATTCTGTTGCTGCCTTGCTGCTTCACGATGCTTTGTTCGCCTGTGCCAGGTTCAACGCAGTTTCAGGGTGGCCAGTCCGAAGAGCACGAGCATCACGGTGATGATCCAGAAGCGGACGATCACGCGCGGCTCGGGCCAGCCTTTCAATTCGAAGTGATGATGCAGCGGCGCCATGCGGAAGATGCGCTTGCCGGTCAGCTTGAACGAACCGACCTGCAGGATCACTGACGCCGTTTCCATCACGAACACACCGCCCATGATGAAGAGCACGATCTCGTGGCGGGCGATCACCGCCACCACCCCGAGTGCTGCACCCAGTGCCAGGGCTCCCACATCGCCCATGAAAACCTGGGCGGGGTAAGTGTTGAACCAGAGAAAGCCGAGCCCGGCCCCTACAAGCGTGCCGCAGAAGATCACCAGTTCTCCAGCGCCTGCCACGTAGGGAATGCGCAGATATTCGGAGAACTCCACGTGTCCGGCCAGGTAAGCGATCATGCCCAGCGCACCACCCACCATGACTGTTGGCAGAATGGCAAGCCCATCCAGACCATCGGTGAGGTTGACCGCATTGCTGCTGCCCACGATGACGAAGTAGGTGATCAGTACGAACAGGATGCCGGCATTGATGGAAACATCCTTGAAGAACGGCACGATGTAGTGGGTTTCGGCGGGCCCGATCGCGGTGTAATACAACAGCAGGGCCGCGCCGAAGCCGGCGACGGACTGCCAGAAATACTTCCAGCGCGCCGGCAGACCCTTCGGATTCTTCTCGAAGACCTTGCGGTAGTCGTCCACCCAGCCGATGGCACCGAAGAGGAAGGTGACGATCAAGGTGATCCATACATAGTGATTGCTCAGATCAGACCACAGCAGCGTGCTGCACAGCATACTGACCAGAATCAGGGCGCCACCCATGGTGGGCGTGCCAGCCTTGCTGAAGTGACTGGAAGGACCATCGTCGCGCACCACCTGCCCGATCTGCAGTCGGTTGAGCCGTCGAATCATCCACGGCCCGATGATCAGCGAAATCATCAGGGCAGTGAGAATGCTGAATATCCCCCTTACGGTGATGTACTGGATGACAGCGAAACCGCTGTCGATCTGCGTCAGATAGTTGGCAAGCCAGACGAGCATTATGGGACCTCTCCCGCGATGAATTTTTCTACTGCACGTTCCATCCCGGCACTGCGGGAGCCTTTGATGAGAATGCTGCATTGCGCGTCGGAATGACGCAGTGCATGGGACATGAGATCGTCGAGCGAAGCGAAGTGACGAGCGCCGTCACCAAAGCTTTCGACCGCATGGCGACTCAGAGCTCCGGTAGCCCACAGGGCGTCGATGCCAAGGCTGCGCGCGTGGTCACCGACAAGACGATGCCCACTCTCGGCATCAGAGCCGAGCTCTGCCATGTCCCCCATGATCACGACATGTCGGCCGGGAAGACCCGCCAGCACATCGATGGCAGCCCGAAACGAGGCCGGGCTGGCGTTGTAGGTGTCATCCACCAGCACAGCACCGTTGGCTGCCTCACGCAGACACAGCCGACCGGCGACAGCCCTGACTGCCTCGAGGCCTGCGCGGACATCGTCGAGCGAAGCGCCCGCCGCAATCGACGCAGCACTGGCGGCCAGCGCATTGAGCACATTGTGCAGACCCAGCAGATGCAAAGTGACACGGCAGTCACCTGCCGGTGTGTGCAGGGTGAACTGTGTGCCGGCACGTCCGTCTGTCGCGATCGCGCTGGCGTGGCAGTCGGCCGCTTCGTCCCGCAGCCCGAAGCTCAGCACACGGCGACCGCCGGCGCGTGTGCGCCAGATCGCGAAATGCGGGTCATCGGCATTGAGGACAGCGGTGCCGTCGAGCGGCAGTCCATCGATGATTTCGCCCTTGGTCTGCACCACGCCGGCCAGACTGCCAAAGCCTTCCAGATGGGTAGCCGCTGCATTGGTGAGCACCGAGACATGGGGACGCGCCAGCCGCACTGTCCAGGCGATCTCGCCCGGACCGCTGGCACCCAGTTCGATGACGGCACACTCATGCGTCTCGTCGAGCTCCAGCAGAGTCAGCGGCGCACCGATGTGATTGTTCAGATTTGCGCGCGTGACCAGTGTCTTGTGCGACACATTCAGTATCCGACCGATCATTTCCTTCACGGTGGTCTTGCCTTGACTGCCGGTGATGGCCACCACCCGGGCGGAGGAACGCTGTCGATTCAGCAGTGCGAGTTCAGCAAGGGCCGCGTTGGTATCGGCCACCAGCAGGCATGGCGCCAGAACAGCGTCCGGGGCACTGACGATGGCCGCACAGGCGCCTTTCTCGAATGCCTGCCTTACGAAGGCGTTGCCATCGAAGCTGGCTCCACGCAGGGCCACATAGAGATCCCCTGTCTGCAGCGTGCGAGTGTCGATGCTGACGCGGGAAAAGCTGACGTCCGCGCCATGCCTTGTGGCGGGCAGCACGTCCTGGAGCGCAGCGAGCGACAGACCACCGATCATCGCACTCCCCCCGCCTTGCCGCGTCGCTGCAAGGCTGACCGGGCCTGCGCAACATCACTGAAAGCGAGCTTGCGTCCGTTGACTTCCTGGTAGTTCTCATGCCCCTTGCCGGCAATCATCACTACGTCGCCAGGTGCCGCTGCAGTCACTGCCAGCGCGATGGCCCTGGCACGATCACGCTCCACAAACAGCTTGCGGGTATCTGTGACACCCAGCACGATCTGACGCACGATGGCATCGGGGTCTTCCATCCGGGGATTGTCATCGGTCACCACCAGCATGTCGGCGTGGCGCTCAGCGATCTCGCCCATCAGTGGACGCTTGCCCTGATCGCGATTGCCCCCGCAGCCGAAAACGCACCAGACTCGGGTGGAAAAATGGTCGCGCAATGCCTGCAGCGAGACCTGAAGCGCGTCGGGCGTGTGGGCATAGTCCACAACGACTGTGATATCCCCTGGCTGGTCTACGATCTGCATGCGTCCGGGCACAGGCTGCAATTGATTGATGCGCTCCAGCAGTGCGGACAGCGAAAAATGCGACCGCAAGGACTCGCTGGCAATCAGCGTGGCGAGCACCGCGAGCGCATTGCTGAAGTTGAAACGCCCGAGCAGCACCCCGCCAATCTCGCCCTCGCCGAATGGGGTGGTCACACGCGCCCGGTAACCTCCTGGTGTGAACTGCAGGCTCAGCGCATGGATGTCCGCGTGCGCATTCGCCACACTGAAGGTGTAACTGCGCACGGCAGGGGACAGCGTGTTGAGAATCCGGCAGGCATACGGATCATCCATGTTGACCACCGCGCTGCTGAGCCCGGGCATCATGAACAACCGACGCTTGGTTTCCGCGTAATCCTCCATGCTGCCGTGATAGTCCAGATGATCGCGGGTGAGGTTGGTGAACACGGCAACGTCGAAACGCACACCACTGACTCGGTGTTGATGCAGTCCTTGCGATGACACTTCCATGGCCACGGTGTCGGCACCGCGTGAGCGCAGATCGGCAAGCACCGCCTGCAGCAGGACCGGGTCAGGCGTCGTGTGAGTGGACTCCTCGAGCGCAGGCAGGAATCCCTGCCCGATCGTGCCGATGACTGCGCAGGAACGCCCCATGCCACCAAGTGCCTGCGCAATGAACTGGGTGCAACTGGTCTTGCCATTGGTACCGGTCACACCGATCATCGTCATTGCCGCACTGGGTTCGTCGAAGAAGCGGCCGGCAATCGCACTGACGCGCGCGGCCAGATCGTCCACGCACAGAACAGGCACACCACGACGCAGACTCACCCCCTGCCAACGGGAATCAGCCTGAGCAAGAATCGCAGCCGCCCCCTTGTCGATCGCGGCATCAATGAAATCGCGCCCGTCATGATTGCGACCAAAGCAGGCAAAGAACAGGTCACCTGGCGCCACTGTGCGACTGTCGAGTGTCACTCCGCTGATGCGCACGTCAAACTCCGCCAGATATCCCGCAGGGAGTGTCACAAGACCACGGAGCAACTGCTCAAGACGGGTTGTGTACACGATCTTTTCCGCTGTGTTCATCGTCGGGCATCCGTCAAAGGGCGCTCAGGGTCATGATTTCTGCGTTTTCCATGTCATCGGGCGGGACATTCATGATGCGCATGGCGCCGGCAACGATGCGTGAAAACAGGGGCGCAGCCACCTGACTGCCATAGTGCTCGTTGCCACCCGGCTCGTTCATGATGATGACCACCACGATGCGGGGATCATTGGCTGGGGCGTATCCCGCAAACAGCGAGTTGTAGGCATTCTTCTCGTAACCGGAAGCCCCGACTATGTGCGCCGTGCCGGTTTTGCCAGCCACCGTGTAAAGTGGGACGTTGGCCGCAGTGGCGCCGCCGCCCCTATCCTTGTCCACCACTGTTTCCAGAGCATTCATGACCGCATGAGCGACAGACTCGCTGATTGCCTGCTCGCGGGGCTGGGACGCCAGAGCCGCCTCGTCAAGCCTGAGCAGCGACACCGGTTTGCGCACGCCTCCACTGGCCAACGTGGCATAGGCGCTGGCGATCTGCAGTGCGGACGCGGAGAGTCCGTAACCATAGGACAAGGTCGCGGTTTCGATGTCGGACCAGCGCCGATGCGCGGGCAGCACACCGCTACGCTCGCCCGGAAAACCGGAGCCGGTTTCCACGCCGAAACCCACGCGCGCGAGCACATCGCGCAACGCTTCGGGGCCGATGGAAAGCGCCAGCAGACTGGCTCCCACATTGCTGGACTTGGTGATGATGCCTTCGACAGTCAGTACGCCATGGTTGATGTCGCGCGTGGTGGCGTCAGTCACCCAGTCGCGTCCCACGCGGATACGACCGGGACTGGTATCGACCAGCGTCTCCGGAGTGTACCGACCGGACTCCAGGGCAGCCGCCACGGTAAAGGCCTTGATCGTGGACCCCGGTTCCACCAGATCCGTCACTGCACGGTTGCGCAAGGCGCTGAAGTCGGTGATGGCACCACGGTTGTTGGGGTTGTAGGACGGCTGGTTCACCATCGCCAGCACCTCGCCGGTCTTGATGTCCATCACCACTACCGAGGCCGAACGCGCACCGCGCAGCAGATACTCGGACTTGAGTTCCTTGTAGGCGTGATTCTGGATGCGGAAGTCGATGCTGAGCGCCATGTCCTTGCCGGCCTGCGCCGGCTGCAAGGTGTCGAGCTCGCGGATAATGCGCCCGCGGCGATCCTTCATGACCTGCTGGCGTCCGGGAATACCCTGCAGCCAGTTGTCGAACGCCAGCTCCATCCCCTCCTGCCCCACATCGTCGACATTGGTGAAGCCGATCAGGTGGGCGGCAATCTCGCCCTGCGGGTAGTAGCGCTGATACTCCGTGCGGGCGTAGACACCAGCAATCTTCATGTCGAGAATGCGATCGGCCTCGGCCGGCGGAATGCGTCGCTTGACGAAGAGGAATTCCTTTTCGGCATTCGCGGCAATGCTGGTCGCGAGCTGTTGCGAATCAAGCTCCAGAGCAAAAGCCAGAACTTCGATGTCGCGCAGCTCCTGGGATAGTTCACGCGGGTTCACCCAGATGGACTTCACCGGCGTACTGACTGCCAGGGGCTCGCCGTTGCGGTCCATGATGATGCCGCGATTGGCGGACAGCGGCTCGGTGCGAATGGTACGGGCATCGCCCTGCCCCTGCAGAAAGTCCTGCTGCAGCACGTGCAGATTGGCCAGCTTCCAGACCACCGCCAACACACACAGCACGAGTGCCGCCAGGATCAGATAGAGGCGCCAGGTCAGCGGCTTGTATTGAGCTTGGTCTCTAGTCATAGCGCACCATAACGACGTCGGAAATCTCGGGAACTGTCATCTGCAATTCATCGATCGCCTTGCGCTCGATGCGACTGTCCAGATTGAAGGTGCTCTGCTCGATCAACAGCTGCCCCCACTGCACCTGCAGTTCGTTGCGCTGGTTGCGCAGCAGCTGCAGCTCGTTGAGCATCGAGCGACTTTTGAACGTGGTGTAGATGACAGCAACGCCGGAGGCCAGCATGGTCAACAGCAGCAGACAGATCAGCAGCATGCGGACGGAAAACAGCCCCAGCCATTGGTAGATAGCCGTGGTAAAGAATGCCCTTGCGATGCTGGAGTTGCCGAGAGAGTTCTTCATATGTGCTCACTTGAATCGGGCATCTTGTTATGGGGCTGAGCTCTTTCAGGGTTGGTTCAAGCCAGTTTTTCTGCCACCCTCATGATGGCGCTGCGCGAGCGTGGATTGGCGGCCACTTCTCTCGCATCAGCCTTGATCGCCTTGCCCAGCTTGAGCAGTCGGGGGTTGAGATCGGCAAACTGTATGGGCACACCGGCCGGGTAATCATCACCGCGCGCCTGTTCATTGATGAACTGCTTCACGATGCGATCCTCAAGGGAGTGGAAGCTGATCACCACCAGCCGACCTCCGGGCTGCAACACCTCGAGCGCTTGTGTCAACACGCTCTGCAAGTCATCAAGCTCGCGATTCACATGAATCCGGATCGCCTGGAAGGCACGCGTGGCAGGGTGCTTGTGCTTCTCCCACGCCGGGTTGGCCTGCTTGATAATCTCGGCCAGCTCCAGTGTTCCCGTGATCGGAGCCACCTGGCGCCTCGCCACAATCGCCCTTGCCATGCGCCGCGAGAATCGCTCCTCGCCGTAGCGGTAGATCACGTCGGCGATCTCCTGCTCCGAAGCCTCGGCAATCCACTGCGCTGCACTGATGCCTTCCTGCGGATTCATTCGCATGTCAAGCGGGCCATCACTCACGAAACTGAAACCGCGCTGTGCATCATCCAGTTGGGGAGAGGAGACACCGAGATCCAGCAATACCCCACTCACCTTGCCCGCCAGACCGCGCTGCTGCGCCACCTCACGCAGATCCGCAAAGGAACGCGGCGCGATCTCGAAGCGACTGTCTGCGGCCAAGCGCTCACGCGCTACAGACACTGCTGCCGGATCCTTGTCGAAGGCCAGCAGGCGGCCTTGCTCACTCAAGCGCTGCAGAATCCGCAGCGAGTGCCCTCCACGACCGAAGGTGCCATCGACGTAGACACCCTCCGGATCGGACAGCAGCGCCTCGACCGCCGGCTCCAGCAGTACGGTTTCGTGCCGCAGTGCGCCTGACATCATTCAAATTGTCCTCAAGCGCAACCTGGCTGCCACCGCCAAACCAGAACGCTGCATCCAGAACCCCTCAAAGCGACAGCGACTGCAGCTCTGCCGGCAGTTCGCCACCGACACTCGTCTGCGACAGCCACAGCTGTGTCTGTTCGGCCCAGTTCTGCTCGCTCCACAATTCCAGTTTCTTGCCCTGCCCCACCAGTGCAACCTGTTTGTCCAGCTCGGCGTGATTGCGCAGCACCGCTGACAACAGGATGCGACCACTGCTATCCAGCTCGAGGTCTGTGGCATAGCCGATCATCATGCGCTGAAACTTGCGGGTGTCCGCGTTGAAACTGGAGAGAGACTCGATCTTCTTCTGAATCTCCTCCCAGACGTCAATGGGGTACAGCAGGAGGCACTTGGCCATGGGGTCGATTGTCGCCACCAGACGACCGGCGAATTGCGTTACCAATTGATCGCGATAACGCGCCGGCATGGCCATGCGCCCCTTCGGATCCAGATTGATGACATTGACGCCTCGAAACACCGTAAACCCTCGCCCCGATTTTCTTCTTTCGATGGGATTGGACCTTCCTTAAACCCCACTTTTCTACAGAATTACCCACTTTTCTCCACGTTTCGCCACTATAGACAGGACAAGGGGCTGACGCAAGGTTTATTTGCGCTTTTTGCAGGGGTGGTAAAAGGAAAATGCTGAGGGAAATCTAGAAGTTACGTCAGCGTGAAAGGCTTAAAACAGAGAACCAAAGCAATATCAGAACACTAAGCAAAGCACTTAAAGTGCTTTGTTAGGATTATAGTGTTCACCAGGGGAGTAATAGATTGAAATCGAAGAGAAAAGACGAGTCAGCCTGTAAGCCGGGTTCTGTCGTGGACAGTCATTCATCTGGGACTGACATCACTGCCAGCCTCGAGCAGCCTACCCGAACCCAGTGCGAGCAGCACCCTAGGGTTCCTATTTGGCCTTGCTCCGAACGGGGTTTGCCGTGCCGCGGCCTGTTGCCAGTCGCGCGGTGCGCTCTTACCGCACCCTTTCACCCTTGCCGCCCGACTTGCATCGGGGTTGGCGGTCTGCTCTCTGTTGCACTTTCCGTAGGCTCGCGCCTCCCAGGCGTTACCTGGCGTTCTGCTCTGTGGAGCCCGGACTTTCCTCCGTCAGGCACCTCGACCCGCGTCGATGACGCATGAAGAAGAAATCCCGACAGCGACTGTCCGGCTGACTCGGCGCGCAGGTTAAGCGAGCATACAGCTTTATACAAGCAGATTGTGCCCGTGCAGCGCCTGTCCCCCAACCGAGCGCATGCGCCTGCACTGTGGCACACTGCCAACTCTCGCTCACTCGCTGTCGAGTCAACCGCATGTCTCATCGCCGCATAGACGCCCGCAAAGCATCAGCCACTGCTGTGCTGCTCCTACTGCTGGTCTTGATGCTGCTGGTCGGCGCGGGCCTTTACCAAAGAGACATGCTGCTGCACCAGGCGCTGCAGCTGCTGTTGCGCGATTACGGCGTCACTGTGCAGCAGGTGCAGGGAATGCAGCTGGGGATTCACTCTGCCAGAATCGAATCGCTACAAGCCGTGCTGCCAGGTGCCACGACTCCCACTCGCATAGACAACCTCGCGGTGGAATTTTCCCTGACCGATTTGTGGCAAGGTCGCGTGCGGCACATCGAAGTCGAAAGCGCTGATCTGCACCCGGGACAAAGTACTCAAACCACCATGCTGCCAAGCGCCGAAGCTATTGCATCGACACTCGCCCTGCTGCAGCGCATGACTGGCTTCTCAGTTGATATAGCGTCACTGCGCATATCCCCATGGGTACTCGAGGGCAGCTTCAGCGCCGATACGGATCCGCGCGGCTTTCACGTCCGCTGGCGAGCTGCGGACATGTTGTTGCACTGGCGCGGCAACTGGCATGACGAGGCGTTCGTTTCCAGTCATTTCATTCCAGAAGACAAGCTCACCGAGCGCGGCACCTCGCCGGGGGCATACACGGCCAGCCTGCTGCTGCAGCATGGCGAGGAACAGATTCTGCAAGCGGAGTTCTCCACCCACGAGACTGATGGCGACCTGCTCATTGACGGGACCGCACAGGTGTCCCTGGGTGCTCTGAGCAAAACTCTGCAGTCCGCTGGCATTGTCGGAGAACTTGCTGCGGGCATCACCGGGCAGGCAGAGCTGCGCGCGCAGGTCACGCTCCCAGCTGCTCGCAACGCACCGGCGCAGATCGCCCTTGCACTGCAGCCGGCGCACGGAACATGGACCTTGCCGACCTCGCGCCTGGATTGGGACATCCGCGCACTGAACATCGCAGGTGAATGTCCATTGCTAGACACATGTCGCTTTTCGCATGGCCTCGCTGCCGCATTGAGGGCCGAATCTGCTCAGGGACTGCATGAGGTATGGCCCGATCTGAGATGGCCAGATCGCGCGCAGCCTTTGGAACTGCGCATGGACTCCAGCGGCAACATTGCATGGGCGGGGGACGAATGGCGGTTCGACAGTCCGAGTCTGGTCGTGCAACTGCCGCGGTTGCAGATCGATGACCAGACTCTCAGCGTGCAACTGAGCTTGTCTGCGCTGCAAGCTTCCGGCCGGACCGCGCCCCTGCGTCTTGAGTACCTGGACACTGCACTACGCCTGGAGGACCTGCAGGGCCTCACCCTTCCCTACTCCTTGCCGGTGCCGGCACTGAGTACCACCTTGAACTGGGACGGTGCGCAACTGCACAGCAGCGGCGCGCTGCAGATCACCGACGCCCTGGCTTTGCCCGCAACGCTGGACTTCGACACCACCACCGGGCGTGGGCGCGCGCAACTGCAAGTGCCGGTCATCGAATTCGATGCAGACAATGCCAGGCTCAGCACGATGCTGCAGACCACCGCACTTCCCGGCGACATCCTCGCCGGCAGCTTCTCGGCACAGGCCGATCTGGACCTCACTCGGAGTCCGGCGGGGAGCCTGCAGGTGTCAGGACCGATAGAGCTGCTGCTGCAAGAGCTCAGTGGCTTTGCAGGCGATACGGCGATCTCGGGCCTGAGCACTGTTTGGCGAGGCCGACTGGAGGGTGGCGCCCTGCGCAGCGATGACCTGGCGCCACTCACCATAGTCAGTCTCGATCCCGGCGTCCCGCTGCAGCATCTGCAGGCGAGCATCGCCATCGATACCGGAGCCCGAGTCCTGAGCATTGCCGAACTCTCGCTTGAAGCATTTGGCGGCCGCGTGACATCCGAGGGGGGCGAATTCTCGTTCGACGGCCCTGCAGGTATGCTGGAGCTGCAATTGCAGCGGATCGACGTAGAGCGCATTCTTGCGCTGGGCGCCTACGAGGGCGTGCTGGCCAGCGGTCTGCTCTCTGGACAGCTGCCTGTGCGCCTGGACGCGAATGGCATCACTGTCTCGGCCGGGACGCTGCACGCGGAATCCCCCGGCGGCAGCATTCGCTACGCAAGCGCTGCGGACAGCGGCAATGCAGCTGTGGACTTCGTGAACACGACGCTGAGCAACTACCGCTATGACGTGCTGGATGCCAGCGTGGATTATCACACCGACGGCGAACTGGCACTGGCAGTGCAGATGCAGGGCGTCAACCCGGACCACAATCCGCAGCAGCGCATCAATCTGAACCTGAACATCAGTGACAATATCCCGTCGCTCTTGCGCAGCCTGCAGGCAGGACGCTCGATTACCGATGCCATAGAAGCCAATCTGCAAGCACGTTGATGCCAGGCGAAGAGGCGTCAAGTGCGAGTGACTGCTTAAGCCTGCGTTCATCCGGCTCTGCTATAGTGCAGCCATGGATTGATCAACAGCCCTGACGGAATGCCCCGATGAAGCTACAAACCTTCGCCCTGCCACTGACCGGTCTCGTGCTCTTGCAGGCCTGCACCCCGACCGTGCAGGTGGCGATGCCGACCGAACCCATCACCATCAACCTCAATGTCCGCATCGAGCACGAGATTCGTGTGAAGGTCGAGCAGGAACTCGATGACATCTTCAGCGCCGACAGCGGTTTGTTCTGACAGGAGAAACTCATGAATCGATTCACTCGCATCGTCGCATTCGCCATCCTGGGCCTGTTGTTTCTGAGTCAAGGCGCGCTGGCGGCGACGCTGGAGGAGGCCAAGGCAGCTGGACAGATCGGCGAGAAGCTGGACGGCTACATCGGACTGGTGCAGAGCAATGTGCCTGCAGACGTGGCGGCGCTGGTGGAAAGCGTCAACGCCCAGCGTCGCGCTCGTTACGAGCAGATTGCTGCCAGCAATGGCATTGCGGTGACAGAAGTGGCCAAACTGGCGTTCGAACGTGCCTTCGAGGCCACCCGCTCTGGCCACTTCGTCGAATCCAGCCCGGGCCAGTGGGCGCGCAAGCCCTGATCATTCAGGGCGCAGCCGAGCCGGAATCTGACGCAAGACCCTCAAGCGCCAGCGCATAGAGCAGATTCTTCTTCGCCCCTGTCAGACGAGAGGCCAGCGCCGCCGCCTGCTTGACCGACAACTCCTCCAGCAGCACGGCAAGCACGCGCCGCGCCTCGGGCGGCAGCTGTTCGTCCGGCGTCTGCTCGGCCCCTCGCAGCAGAATCACGAACTCACCGCGCTGCTGATTCTCATCAGCGCGCAGCCATTGCTGCAGGCCGCCCAGGGTATCGCCGTGTATGGTCTCGAAAGCCTTGGTCAGCTCGCGAGCAATGACGACCATGCGCTCGCTGCCAAAACTGCTTGCCATATCATCCACACAGTCGAGTATGCGGTGAGGGGATTCGTAGAACACCAGTGTGCGCGGCTCCTCACGCAGCCGCGCGAACAGTTTCAATCGGGCCGCCTGCTTCGCCGGCGGAAACCCTTCAAAAGTGAAGCGATCACTCGGGATGCCTGCGGCCGACAGAGCGGCAGTGGCAGCACAGACGCCAGGAACAGGCACTACACGCAGGCCGCGCGCCCGCGCGACGCTGACCAGGCGATAACCCGGGTCGGAAATCAGGGGAGTCCCGGCATCGGATATCAGCGCCACCGAGCGACCTTCCTGCAGATTGCCCAGCAGCTGATCCACACGGGTGTCATCACTGAAATCATGGTACGACGCCATGCGCGTTGTGATGCCGAAATGCTGCAGCAAGCGTGCACTGTGCCGCGTGTCTTCCGCTGCGATCAGGTCAACCGATCGCAGGATGTCGAGAGCCCTCAGAGTGATGTCACCGAGATTGCCAATCGGCGTTGCAACGATGTAAAGCACACCGGCCTGGCTGCTTGCTGCTGTCATGGAATCTCTGGGCGGAAGGGACCGCGCAACTGAACAAGGCGGCAGTATACACAGCCGCGTGCAAGCACAGAAACGGGCGCAAGTTGCCGCTGCCAGGCATCTGTAATAAGCTTCGGCCGACTTGTCCCCCCCGCTGCCAATCGCTTATGAACCCCAAGCTGCCGTTTCCACGCGCTCGACACCTTGTGCTCAGTCTGCTGGTGCCCGCGCTGCTGTCCTGCAGCAGTTCCACCCCACAGGCGCCTGAAGCCCCGGTACGCGAACTCGAGCTGACCCCTCAGCTCAGTGCCGTCGACAGCCTCATGGCGCAAGCACGGCGCAGCGCATCACCCTTGGCAGAATCCCTCTATCTGGACGTCGTGAGGCTGCAACTGGACGCCGGAATGCCAGGGGAAGCCGCTCTCCTACTGGACACGCTCGAGGAAGACGCGGACCTGCCTAGCAATCTGCGCTTGCGACTCGCCCTGCTTGCTGCCGAACTTGCCCTGGTGGAAAACGATGCGGCTGCCGCCCTGCGTCGCCTAGACAGTGCTCCATCCAGCGACACGGCAGGCCTGGATGCCGACACCAGGATCGCTCTGCGCTCCCTGCGCGCACGCGCACTGGAGATGACCGACGAACCCATGAGTGCGCTGCGGGAAAGGATACAACTGGCACCCCTGCTGAATGGCGAGGCACAACGGGCAAACCACAATGCCATCTGGGCCACACTGTCCGGCGCAGAATTCGTGCAGTTGAGTGCGGGCAGCGGCACGGATTCCTACGAGCTGCGCGGTTGGCTCGAATTGCAGCGCCTGAGCAACGGCACCCAGCACAGCATTCAGGAACAACTGGACGCCATCGATCAGTGGCGCAACATCTGGGCCCAGCATTCCGCCGCCGCCAGACTGCCTGACGCCCTGTCGATGCTTTACGAGCTGTGGGAGTCAAGGCCTGACGAGATCGCTCTCGTACTGCCCGTACAGGAACCTCTGGGCAAGGCCATCAGCGAAGGTTTCATGAGTGCCTACTACGAGGATCTCGCCCGGGGCCGGGAAGTGCCACGTGTCCGTATTTATGACACCAGCTTCAGAACGGATGTGCTGGTTTTCTATGATCAGGCCGTCGACGACGGCATCAAGTTCATCATCGGTCCGGTGCTCAAGGATGCAGTGCGGCGCATGCAGCGCTCAGGTCGTCCAATGCCAGTCACTACGCTCGCCTTGAACTACGGGGATCCGGGTACACCCTTCCTGCAGGATCTCTATCAATTCGGCCTGGCTCCTGAAGACGAAATCGAGCAGGCTGCCCAGACGGCTTGGGCAGCCGGGCATCGCAACGCGGCCGTCCTGACTCCGGCAGGTGAAGACTATCTGCGCATTCAGGACACCTTCGTATCCTATTGGAATTCGCTGGGCGGGCGCGTGGTGTCCATCGACAATTTCACCGAGGCAAGGGATTACTCTCCCGTCGTGAAACGCCTTTTCAGCCTCGACGCCAGTGAGGCCCGTGCAGAGCTGATCCGCAGCCTGATTCCACGCAACAGCATCGAGTTCGTGCCTCGTCGGCGCCAGGATGTTGACTTCATCTTCCTGCTCGCCAACCCTGCAGAGGGCCGACAGATCATGCCTACACTCACGATCAACTACGCGGGCGGAGTACCCGTCTACGCCATGCCTTCCATTTACGACGGCGGCAGCAATCCTGCGGCGAACCAGGATCTGAACGGCATCATCTTCCATGATGCGCCATGGATCCTCGAGCAGTCCGACCCGCTGAAAGGTGCTGCCGACGGCACTTGGTCGGCAGCATCGGGTCCTGTGCAACGACTGCGCGCCATGGGAGTCGATGCCTATCGCCTGCATCAGCGCATGAAACAGATGCATGCTTTCCCCGAAACACGTTTGGAAGGCGCCACGGGAACCCTGCGCATGCGGCCGGATGGCAGCGTCCGGCGCGAGCTGCGCAATGCCGTGGTCATTAACGGTTCCGCCAGCCTGCTGAACGAGTGAACTCTGGCTATACTCCTGGTAGACCCCGCCAGCGAGTGAACTGCCATGTCCAGTCCCGGTGACCTCGACAAGCGCGCCCTTGGAATGCAACTGGAGGCTCTGGCTGCGCGATATCTCGCTCAACAGGGCCTGTCACTGGTCTGTCGCAACTTCCAGTGCAAGCTTGGAGAAATCGATCTGGTCATGCGGGACAGGAACACGCTGGTCTTTGTCGAGGTGCGCTTCCGTCGTAGCAGCACTCATGGCAGCGCCTGCGCCACCGTAGACTGGCGCAAGCAGCGTAAAGTGCGACGCGCGGCCCAGGTCTACCTTCAGCGCTCCGGCTTGCAGGATCGGCTCCCGTGTCGTTTCGACGTGCTCGGAATCACTCGTGAGCCCGTCATTGGCTCGCTCCAATTCGATTGGGTGCGGGCAGCCTTCATGTTGGATGCCCCGTAACTCTCTTGCCGCCAGGGCCGTCCGTCTTGGAAACAGCCTTTCATGGACAGGCGATGAATTTGCAGTAGAATGCCGGTCGGTACTAAAGAGCGGCACTTGCCCCATATGGATCTGCAGTCACGGGTTTCCCAGCATTTCAATCACAGTATCGCGACCAAGCAGGGAGCGGTGGCGACTCTGACCCCGATGGTGGCTGGTGCCAGTGAATTGATTGCCAGCGCTCTGCTGTCAGGTGGCAAAGTGCTGTGCTGCGGCACTGCAGGCTCGGGAGGACTTGCGCAATATTTCGCTTCCACCCTGCTCAACCGCTTCGAGCGGGAACGCCCGGGTCTGCCGGCACTGGCACTGAACGCCGACGCTCAGACGCTGACTTCCATTGCCAACGACATGACTTACCGGGAAGTGTTTGCTCAGCAGTTGCGTGTGTTGGGCCAGGAGAACGACGTGCTGATGGCCATTTCCGCCACCGGCAATTCTCGCAGTGTAGCCGAGGCCGTCAAGTTGGCTCGCGGCCGTGGGTTGCGCACGGTGGCACTTACTGGTCGCGACGGGGGCGACATAGCCGATTTGCTGGCGGCGCAGGACATCGAGATTCGCGTGCCTGCCCAGTCAGTCGCTCGAATACAGGAAGTGCATTTGCTGGTCCTTCACAGTCTGTGCGACCTGATAGACTTTCAAATTTTTGGAGAGGATGAATCGTGAAAATACAGAGCCTGTTGCTGGCCGCCTGCCTGGTACTCAACGCGGGGTGCACCTCGATCCTGGTGGCGACAACCGACGAGAATGGTATTCAGGAAGAGCCCGGTGTCCGCACCGCGGGCACTATTCTCGAGGACGAATCCATCGAGACCAAGGTGGAAGTCAACATGAAGTCCATGGAGCCGGCATTCCGTGACGCCCACTTCAATGTGATCAGCCACAACGGAGTGGTGCTGCTGGTCGGACAAGTGCAGTCGGAGGCCTTGAAGATTCGCGCGGGTCAGATTGCTGCGGATGCCAGCGTGCAGGTGCGTCGTGTTCACAACGAGCTGGAAGTGGCCGGCCAGACCACTCTGCTGTCCCGCACCAATGACAGCTGGATCAGCACCAAGGTAAGAACGCAAATGGCAGCCAACAGTGACATACCTTCCGGCCGCATCCGTGTGATCACCGAAAACAGTGTGGTTTACCTGATGGGAATGGTGTCGCAGGCGCAAGGTGATCGCGCCGCGCTTCTGGCTCGGAATGTCGCGGGCGTGTCACGCGTCGTGAAGGTCTTCGAATACATCTGAGCGCACTGAGCGACGGCGGTTTCCAGCCTGTCGGTAAGCCTACTTCACCACGCGTAGCGAGGGCTTTGTCGGAGAGCGCTTGGCCGCCTTGACTGAGCCCGAATCGTCGACAGCACTGGGAGTTCTCGGTGACGGCGGTTGCGGCTTTTCCGGATCGAACACCATGCCCTGCCCGTTTTCTCGCGCGTAGATCCCCATCACGGCGCCGATTGGCACATACACAGGCGTTGGAATGCCTGCGAAGCGCCCGTTGAATTCGAGCGCATCGTCCCTGATCAACAGCCCTTGCACCGCAGCAGGTGCGATATTCAGAATGATCTGCCCATCCTTCACGTGCTCCTGAGGGACTTGGACGCCTTGCCCATATGCGTTGACAAGAATGTAAGGGGTACAGGAGTTTTCCAGTATCCACTCGTACAGCGCACGAATGATGTAGGGTCGACTGGAGGTCATGGAACTATCCCACATCGCAGCGCACAGAGAGTTATCCGGACATCATGCTGCATGGACGAGCCCTTGCTCATTCAAAGCATTTCCCTTTCCTGCTCCGAAAGGCTTGCGCGCACTGAATCACGGGTGAAAAGGCGCGCACGATATTCCAGAAGGGGTTGCAGGGTTTTGGTCTCCGCGAGTTCTATTCCCATGGCTGGCAACCGCCACAGAATCGGGGTAACGCAACAATCGACAATAGTGAACTCGTCGCTCATGAAGTAGGGCTTTTCAGCGAAAATTGGCGCTATGGAAACGAGGCTCTCACGCAACTCCTTGCGGGCCTTATCGAGTTCAACTGCGGTTGCCTTGCCAGCCATGATGAAGTCAACAACACTGCACCAGTCGCGCTGAACCCGGTACATCCAGAGCCTGCTTTGAGCGCGGGCCACGGGATACACCGGGAAAAGCGGCGGATGGGGAAACCTCTCATCTAGGTATTCCATCATGATGTTGGCGTCGTACAGGACGAGATCACGATCTACAAGGGTTGGCAGGGTGTTGTAGGGATTCAAGGAAGAAAGATCTTCCGGCTTCTGGTCAGGGTCAACGTCAACTGTCTCGACAGTAACCCCTTTTTCAGCCAGCACGATCCGAACGCGGTGACTGTACTGACTGGCACCGTCCGAGTAGAACGTCATCGAAGAACGCTTAGCGACTACACCCATCTAAAACCTCAACTCTAGGACACTCCAGGATGAAAATTCCGGATCAGTGAATCTTCTTCCAGTACTCACGGTTCAGCAGCGTCACGAATACGAACAGAATCGCAAGGAACCCAAGAACGAAGAAGCCCATGTACTCGCGCTGCGCACGCATCGGCTCGCCGATGTAGTAAAGAAAGTTCACGATGTCGGCTACGGTGCGATCGAACTCTTCTGGAGTCATGCTTCCAGAGCCATCCACGTGCTCTGGCTCGCAATGTGCCAGATCTCCACCAGCACACACCATATCGCCCTGCAGTTCATGCAGCACATTGGGCATGCCCACATTCGGGAACACTACGTTGTTCACGCCCCAGGGACGTGAGGGATCGGCATAGAACGTTCTCAGATAGGTAAAGAGCCACTCTGGGCTGCGCACCCGACCAATCAGAGTCAAATCGGGAGGAGGAGCGCCGAACCAGTTCTTTGCGTCATCGGCTGACATGGAGTTCTCCATGAGATCGCCGATCTGGTGCTCGTTGAAGATCACGTTCTCGAGGATAACGTCCGTCGGAATGCCAAGATCCATCGCGGTGCGCTCGTAACGAGCATACTGCAGAGAGTGGCATGCCACGCAGTAGTTCATGTAGTACCTGTAGCCGTTTTGCAGGGAGTCCTGATCACGCACGTCCACTTCAACATGATCAAGCGGCACATTGGATTCTGCGCCAACCGCCTTAAGGGGCAGAATCACCAGCGCGGCCAGCAGTCCAATGCTTAGCGCGAGTTGCTTCCAGGTTATCCACCGGCCAGTCACACGTGCTGGCTCGGGGAAGGTCGTCTCCTTCGATGTATACCACGGCATCAGGATGAAGAAGCCGAAGTACACTACTGTCATGATCTGCGCCAGCAGAGTCCGGGCCGGGCTTACAGACATGGTTCCGAGCACGCCCAGGATGATGAAGGATACAGTGAAGGCCAGCAGGGCTATGCGGCTGCCCCAGCCCTTGTAACGAATGGACTTCACGGGACTGCGGTCAAGCCAGGGCACCACGAACAGTATGGCGATGGCACCGAACATCACGATCAGCCCCCAGAACTTCGCATCAATCCCGAATAGCGGAACGGTCACGGCGCGCAGCATGGAGTAGAAAGGTGTGTAGTACCAGACTGGCGGTACGTGCTCCGGGGTCTTCAGAGGATCAGCTTCCTGGAAGTTGGCATGTTCGAGGAAGTAGCCACCCATTTCCGGAACGAAGAATACGACGAAGCAGAACACGAACAGGAACACGGTGATGCCGACCAGATCGTGCACGGTGTAGTAAGGATGGAAGGGGACGCCGTCCAGCGGAATGCCGTCCGGTCCCTTGTTCTTCTTGATCTCGATACCGTCGGGGTTGTTGGAACCCACTTCATGCAGGGCCAGCAGGTGGAGAACGACCAGCGCCAGAAGTACGATCGGCAGTGCAACCACGTGCAGAGCGAAGAATCGGTTCAGCGTGGCACCGGAGATCAGGTAGTCGCCTCGCACCCACACCAGCAGATCCTCCCCGATCACGGGGATCGCGCCCACCAGAGACACTATCACGTTGGCGCCCCAGTAGGACATCTGCCCCCAGGGCAGCACATAGCCCATGAACCCCTCTATCACCAGAACAAGGTAGATGGCCATGCCGAATACCCACACCAGTTCACGCGGCTTCTTGTAAGAACCGTACATGAGTCCGCGGAACATGTGCAGATAGACAACTATGAAGAAGGCAGATGCACCGGTGGAGTGGAGGTAGCGGAGCAGCCAGCCCCATTCTACGTCGCGCATGATGTACTCGACGGAAGCAAAGGCGGCTTCGGCGCTGTTGGTGTAGTTCATGGTCAGCCAGATACCTGTCAGCAGCTGCATGACCAAGACGACCAAGGACAACACTCCAAAAAAGTACCACAGGTTAAAATTCTTCGGCGCGTAGTACTTGCTCATGTGCCGCTCCCAGGCGGCAACAATTGGCAGGCGATCATTGGTCCAGTCGCGAAGACCCGCGAGGGAAGACACTATCCAGCCATTCTTGTTTGATATGCTCATTATGCATTCACCCCGTCTTCACCAATTACCAGTACATTCTCGGACTCGTAATAATACGGAGGCACCTGCATATTGCGTGACGCCGGAGAGCCCTGATACACCCTGCCAGCCAGATCGAAACGTGACCCGTGGCAAGGGCAGAAAAAGCCGCCTTTCCACTGCTCGTCAAAGGGCTCTGCGCGCAGTTCCAGTCGTGGAGTCGGAGAACAGAAGAGGTGCGGGCACAGGCCGACGAGTACGAGAATCTCTGGCTCACGTGAGCGATGCGGGTTGGTGGCGTACTCGGGCTGCTCGGGTTGCAGGGATTGTGGATCCTGCACGGAGCTGTCGAGTGTCGGCAGCGCAGCCAGAGCTTCTGCTGAGCGACGGACCACGAATATCGGACGACCTCGCCACGCGGGGATGGGACCGAGAATGCCGCCATCTTCAATCGTACTGATATCCACACGGACAGCAGCACCGGCAGCCCGCGCCTTGGCGCTGGGGCTCCAAGAGCCGACAAAAGGGACTGCAGCAGCGACTACACCTGCCACACCGACTACCGAAGTAGACCCCAACAAGAAACGCCTGCGGCCAGAATCAGTACCGTCTTCACTCACCGTGTTATCTCCTGAGCATTGGTAATTTACGAGCCCCTGAAATTAAGGGGAAACCAGAGTTGAACCTGGGAAAAAGAGCAGAAGGGCGTACCAGGAAGCGCGCCTGTATGCACCTGTCAAACAAATGCAGCGGATGGTAGTGAATTCGGCGATCTTATTCAAGTCCGAGACACGCCAAAACCATGGCAACTTTTTGATTTGAATCAGAAATTTTATTTTTTGGAAGAAAAAAGCGCTTGGGCCGCAAGGCACAGGCGCTTTTCTTGAACGACCAGCTTGAACATCCAGCACGCGCTGCCACCAAGCAGCGCAGCAGAAGGATCAACGCTTGGAGAACTGCGGTCTTTTGCGCGCTTTGCGCAAACCGACTTTCTTGCGCTCCACGGCGCGGGCGTCACGCGTCACAAAGCCTGCCTTGCGCAGAGCTGGGCGCAGTTCGCCGTCATATTCCATCAGCGCACGGGTGATGCCGTGCCGAATCGCACCGGCCTGACCGAAGCTGCCACCGCCCTTCACGCTCACCATGACATCGAACTTGTCCTTCAGCTCGACCAGCTCCAGCGGCTGCTGCACGATCATTCGTGCTACTTCGCGACCGAAGAAGTTGTCCAGCGTACGCTTGTTGATGGTGATGTTGCCTGTACCGCGTGTCAGGAACACTCGTGCGGTCGCAGTCTTGCGTCGACCTGTACCGTAATATTGTGTCGTGGACATAGTGATGGTTATCCCTCTTTACAGTGTCAGCGCCTGGGGCTGTTGTGCAGTGTGCGGATGCTCGTTGCCGGCATAAACCTTGAGTTTCTTGAACATCGCTCGGCCCAGCGGCGTGCGGGGCAGCATGCCTTTGACGGCCAGTTTGAGAACTCGCTCGGGCGCTCTGTCGATCAGCTTGCCGAACGCTATGGACTTCATGCCACCCGGGAAGGCCGAGTGAGAGTGATAGATCTTGTCCGTTTCCTTCTTGCCAGTCACAGCGACCTTCTTGGCGTTGATCACGACAACGTAGTCACCAGTGTCCACATGAGGCGTGTACTCCGGCTTGTGCTTGCCACGCAGACGACTGGCGATCTCGGCGGCAACGCGGCCAAGAGTCTGGCCTTCGGCGTCCACAAGCAGCCAGTTGTGTTCAACATTCTGCGGTTTCGCAATAAAGGTCTTCATTTGCATTCACCAAAAGGGCGTTGTCTTCAAGGAGCGCGAATACTACCGAAGCAACTTCATTAGTTCAAGCACTAAATAGCCACGGAACAGGCCAGCTGCGACCCTGTGCAGTGGTCACTGTCACGGCCGGTGCTCGCGTCCCAGGTAGTCCTCGGACTGCATTTCCAGCAGCCGACTGCGCGTGCGTTCGAACACGAAAGCCAGCCCGCGTCCCTGATACAGCGCGGTCAATTCGACCTCTGCCGAGAGGATCAATTTCACGTTGCGATCATAGAGCTCATCCACGAGATTGATGAAGCGCCTTGCCTTGTCGTCGCTGCTGTCATCGAGTCGCGGCACATTGCCGAGCAAGATGGTGTGATAGATCCGGGCAAGCTCGATGTAGTCATAGGCGCTGCGCGGCCCGCCGCAGAGGCTCTCGAAGTCGAACCAGATGACATCCTCGGCCACGGCCAGCACCGGAATCTGCCTGCCCAGAATCTCCACTGCACCGCCCTCAACTGCATGGGCATGCTCTGTCTGCATACGACGAAAACAATGCGACATTGCCGCCTGTGTCGCCTGATCGAGCGGATGGTAATAGACACTCGCCTGCTTCAGCCGCCTCAGGCGATAGTCGATGCCAGCATCCAGGTGCACAATCTCGTTGCGCCTCTTCAGCAGGGCGATTGCCGGCAGGAAACGCTCGCGCTGAAGGCCATTCTGATAAAGCTGATCGGGTTCGATGTTCGAGGTGGCCACCAGCACCACGCCCTCGTCCACCAGATGCGTCAGCAGCCCCGCCAGGATCATGGCGTCGCCTATGTCGGACACGAAGAACTCGTCGAAGCAGAGCACTACCGCCTCCCGCGCGATGGTTCGGGCCACGAGCTCCAGCGGATTCTTCTGCCGCTTGAGAGCGCTTAACTCGGCGTGCACACGCTGCATGAAGCGATGAAAGTGAGTCCGCATCTTGCGCTGCAAAGGCAGACTCTCGTAGAACACATCCATCATGTAGGTCTTGCCGCGCCCTACTGCGCCGTATACGTAGAGCCCCCTGATGGCTTCGTCGCGACACCCGGCAAATGGTTTAATCAGCCATTGCAGTCGCGACGACGCACTTTCACGAGCCACCAGTTCATCATGCAGACGTTGGAAGTGCGCCAGGGCGGCCGCCTGTGCGACATCCTCGAAAAGAACCCCTCGAGCCACATCCAATCTGTAGCGCTCCGTCGGAGAGAGAAGGGCGGACGTGGAATTCGACATGCTTGCTGCAATCCCGCTATGAAAGGCTGCGAATTCTACGACAGGCGCTCTGCGACAGACCAGTCGATCGACCACCGACTGCTTGACGCACTGGCTGGGCTGGACACGGAATCCCCTGACACCGTGGGATGCCTCAGGCTATACTTGCGCCACTCCCAGTACGGGGTGCCATTACCGGCACTCCGGCGCAACAGCGAGGCAATATACAGTGATGGTATGGGTTATTGGCTTCATTTGTCTGGTTGTCGGTGCAGCCACCGGCTACTTGCTGGCCGGACGGGTCAGCGCCAGTCCAGGCCGGATTGCCGAGCTGGAAACCCAGTTGCAGGAAATCCAGCGCAGCCATTCCCGCTACCGCGACGAAGTGAGCGAGCATTTCAGCACTACCGCCGATCTGGTGCAGCAGATGACCGACAGCTATCGTGACGTTTACCAGCATCTTGCCAGTGGCGCGCAGGATTTGTGCTCCGGGGAAGTGGCCCGTCGCATGCTGCCCGCCTCTTCCGATGGCCTGCTTGGAGGTATTGTGGACGAAGATGACACCCCAGTGCAGGCTCCGCGAGACTATGCTCCGAAACTGTCGCCTGACCAGAACGGTGCCCTCTCGGAGGGCTTTGGTCTGGAGAAACTCCGCGAATCCGACAAGGACTACCTCTGACGGCACTGTCGCACCGATTTCCCATCAATCCCTGAAACCAGGAGCCCGAAGCGCTCGCTCGAGAGCTCGGCACGACTCCCTCGACACGTCACAGTGAATCGCGATGACTGACTACAATCTGACGCACCTCAAGCAACTGGAAGCCGAGAGCATTCACATCATTCGTGAAGTCGCGGCAGAGTTCGACAATCCAGTCATGTTGTACTCCATCGGCAAGGACTCTGCCGTGATGCTGCATCTGGCCATAAAGGCCTTTTACCCGGGCAAGCCTCCCTTCCCGCTCCTGCATGTGGACACCACCTGGAAATTCCGCGAGATGATCGAGTTCCGTGATCGTCATGTGAAAGAGCTCGGTCTTGATCTGATCGTCCACATCAACCAGGAAGGGGTAGACGCAGGCATAGGGCCATTTACTCACGGCAGCGAGAAACACACCGATGTGATGAAAACCCAGGCGCTGCGCCAGGCACTGAACAAGTATCGCTTCGACGCTGCCTTTGGCGGTGCGCGTCGTGACGAAGAGAAATCGCGTGCCAAGGAGAGAGTGTTCTCTTTCCGTGACAAGAACCACGGCTGGGACCCAAAGAACCAGCGCCCTGAGCTGTGGAACATCTACAACTGCAAGGTCAACAAGGGCGAAAGCATTCGCGTGTTTCCGCTGTCCAACTGGACCGAGCTCGACATCTGGCAGTACATCTATTTGAACAACATCGAGATCGTACCGCTCTACTTCGCCAAGGTGCGCCCTGTCGTGCACATGGATGGCGTGGACATCATGGTCGACGACGAGCGAATGCCGCTGGAGGGGCGCAAAGTGGAGAACAAGATGGTGCGCTTCCGCACCTTGGGCTGCTACCCGCTGACGGGAGCGGTCGAGTCCACCGCCGCCACCCTGCCCGAAATCATCCAGGAGATGCTGCTCACCACCACGTCGGAGCGTCAGGGTCGCCTGATCGACAGCGACAAGGCAGGCTCCATGGAAGACAAGAAGCGCAAGGGCTACTTCTGACCCCCACATCACATTCTCGAGTCATTCGCCAAGGCCAGGTTTCACGACATGTCACATCAATCGGATCTCATCAGCACGGATATCAATGCCTATCTCGCCCAGCACGAGCGCAAGGAGCTGCTGCGGCTGCTGACCTGCGGCAGCGTGGACGACGGCAAGAGCACGCTGATCGGCAGGCTGCTGCACGACTCCAAGATGATCTATGAGGATCACCTGAATGCCATCAAGGCCGACAGCGTCAAGTCCGGTACTACGGGCGGCGCCATCGATCTGGCCCTGCTTGTGGACGGTCTGCAGGCAGAGCGTGAACAAGGCATCACCATCGATGTGGCCTATCGCTACTTCTCCACTGCGAGACGCAAGTTCATCATCGCGGATACCCCCGGCCATGAACAGTACACCCGCAACATGGCCACCGGAGCCTCCACCTGCGATCTCGCGATCATTCTGATCGACGCCCGGCATGGCGTGCAGCTCCAGACGCGCCGCCACAGCTTCATCACGTCGCTGCTTGGCATCCGGCACATTCTCGTAGCCATCAACAAGATGGACCTGGTGGGCTACAGCCAGGACGTGTTCGAGCGCATCAAGGCTGACTTTCTGCAATTCAGCTCGCGTCTGGCAAAGGCCGGTTTCCAGTTCATCCCGATGTCGGCACTCAATGGCGACAACGTGGTGAACCCGAGCGAACACATGCCCTGGTATACGGGCCCAACACTCATGGCGACCCTGGAAACCGTGGAGATCGCGAAAGACCGCAACCTGCGCGATCTGCGCTTCCCGGTGCAGTACGTCAACCGCCCCAACCTCAACTTCCGCGGCTTCTGCGGCACGATCGCCTCGGGCATCGTGCGCAAGGGGGACGAGATCGTGGTGCTGCCCTCCCAGAAGAGCAGCCGCGTGAAATCCATCGTGACGCACGATGGGGAGCTGGAAGCCGCCTTCACCGACATGGCCGTGACCCTGACGCTGGAGCACGAGATCGACATCAGCCGTGGCGACATGATCGTGCACAGCGGCAACTTCCCTCTGGTCACCGACGCCTTCGATGCGACATTGGTCTGGATGACCGAACAGCCCATGCTGCCCGGCAAGCTCTATGACTTCAAACTGGGCACCAAGACGGTGAGCGGCAGGGTCTCGACGCTGCAGCACCGCATCGATGTCAACACGTTGGAGAAGAGCCCGGCGCCTGCACTGGAGCTGAACGAGATCGGCCTGTGCAGCATCAGTGTCGAAAAGACCGTCTGCGTTGACGACTACTCCGCCAATCGCAGCACTGGCGCCTTCATCGTCATCGATCGACTCAGCAATGTGACTGTCGGTGCCGGCATGATCCATGCGCGAGCGCTTGAGCAGCACTCCACCACGGGTAGCAGCACCCATCACGTCACCCGTGAGGAACGCGCCGCACGCTACGGCCAGCAGCCAGCCACGATTCTCTTCGTCGGAGTCTCAGGTGCGGGCAAAACCACACTCGCTCATGCGCTGGAGCGCCGCCTGTTCGATATGGGACGCGTCAGCACCGTGCTGGATGGCAAGGCCATGCGACTGGGCATCAGCCGTGATCTGGGCCACGACGAAGCGGGTCGGGCCGAGAATCTGCGTCGCAGCGCTCACGTCGCCAGACTCATCAACGATTCCGGCGTGATCTGCTGCGCCGCCTTCGTGGCACCGGGACGTGATGCGCGAGAGCACGCCATCAGCGTGATCGGCAGTGACAATTGCCTGATCGTGTACCTGAATCCTGCCATGAACGTATGCCGACAGCGCGACCCAAGCGGTCTTTATGCAGCGGCCGAGTTGTCGGGCAGCCAGGACGTGCCGGGTGTCTCCTATTCTTACGAGGCACCCGAGCAGGCTGTGCTCACACTGGACACTGGAGCGCTATCGATCGACGAATGCGTTGGTCAGGTGATGAAGCTGCTCAAGGGCCGCGGGATCATCTGAGCCGCGTCGCGACGGTCAGACTGGATTGTCGATGTCGACATACTCGTGGGCAATGCCGAAGCGTTGCACGAGGTGCCCGGCAAGCGCCTGCACACCGTAGCGCTCGGTGGCGTGATGGCCGGCAGCAAAGAAATGCAGACCTGTTTCGCGCGCGATATGGACCGTCTGTTCCGATGCCTCACCTGTGATGTAGGCGTCCACGCCCGCCTTCACTGCCAGCTCGATGAAGCTCTGCGCCGCTCCCGTGCACCAGGCCACCGTTCTGATCGGTGACGCGACGCCGGGAACGTGCAGAGGCGCTCTCCCGAGGGTCTGCTGCAAAAACGCACACATGGCGCTTCCATCCAGAGGCTGGGCCAGAGTTCCGGTCAAACCGATACTGTTGTTGTTCTGCTTGCCCAGATCCCCTGTCACGCTCACGCCCAGCAAGGCGCCCAGCTGTGCGTTGTTGCCAAGCAGCGGATGCACATCCAGCGGCAGATGGTAGGCCAGCAGACTGATGTCGTTCTCGAGCAATGTCTGCATGCGCTTGCGCTTGATACCGGTGATCGACGCATCCTCCCCACGCCAGAAGTAGCCGTGATGTACGAGAATTGCATCGGCATTCAGTGCGACGGCGCGATCGATGAGTGCCTGACACGCGGTCACGCCGCTGACAAGACGACTCACCTCCCTTCTTCCCTCCACCTGCAAGCCATTGGGACAGTAGTCATTGAACTGCTCGGGGCGCAGCAGCGTCTTGATTTCCTTGAGCAGATCATCAAGCAGGACCATCATCGGAATTCACCTTCACTTGTCACGGGTTTGCTCGCATAATGGCGGCTCTTTCGAACCAGCGCGCGGCGTATGGTAGCAGAGTGTCCGGCACCAGCCCGAGTTGCGGCGAGATCCCATGAAAAAGTTTCTGCAATTCATCAGCTGGCCTGTGGCTGCGGGCGTCCTCTTCGCCGTCATCCTGGTGCAGTATCAGCAGATTTCACGATTGGAGCGGCTCATCAGCGCCATCCCTGCTGCTCCAGTCGCGACGGTGGCGCCGACCACGGCAGTCGAGACATCCCTGGCAGAGGCAGTCGACCGCGCCGCACCCTCTGTGATCAGCATCCACTCCACCATCCGGCAACAGATACAACTGCCACCTGTGGAAGAGATCCCGCCCATCTTTCGCAATCTGCTGGAGACTATTCCCGCCGAGCGCTCCTACAACAGCCTGGGCTCAGGCGTCATTGTCAGCGATGAAGGCTACGTGTTGACGTCCCTGCACGTGATTGAGGGCGCCGAAGATATCGAGGTGCGCTACACCGACGCCGGCAACAACAGTTTCATCAGCGCAGCGCGACTGATCGGTTCCGACCCTGGCACCGATCTCGCCCTGCTGCAGATCGAAGTCGACGGCTTCCCGCCGCCCATCCACATCGGCTCCTCCGACGAGGTGCGCGTCGGTGACACCGTGCTCGCCATCGGCTTTCCCAGCCAGGAGCTGATCAGTCAGAAGTCCGTGTCCCGTGGCATAGTCAGTGCACTGGGCATTCCTCAGAACGGGCTGCCGATCGTGGACTATATCCAGACGGATGCAGCCATCAACTACGGCAACTCGGGCGGCGCGCTGGTCAACGCACAGGGCGAGCTGATCGGCATCAACTCGTTCATCTACTCACAATCCGGGGGTTCCGACGGCATCGGCTTCGCGGTGCCCATCGACAAGGCCATGGGCGTGGTGGATCAGCTGCTCACCTTCGGGGAAGTGACTCCGGGATATCTTGGGGTGATAACCGGAGAAATGCTGACGGAGGGCACCAGCCTCAATTTCTTTGGCCGAAATGATGTGGAAGGCCTGTTGATCGAGCAAGTTAATGAAGGCAGTCCTGCCGAGCAGGCAGGGATCAGAGCAGGTGACGTCATGTCAGCGATCGATGGCCAGCCAATTAACAGCGTCATCAGCGCAATAGACCAGATCAACCGCAAGGCGCCCGGACAAACTGTCACCCTGGGCATTTACCGCGAAGGCGAAAACCTCGAAATTCCTGTGGAACTTGGCACCGGCAGTTCCCAGTATCGCATCCCCGAAATTCCCGGCAATTGAGCCCTCAGCGGCGGTAGTCAGCCGACAGGGCGTGCGCCTGCAGAAATTCGTTACCCGCCAGCTCCGACGCAATTACGGCCAGCTTCGCCGCGCCTCCCCGCGAGCAATGGATGATAGAGGTGCGTTTCTGGAAGTCGTACACTCCGAGCGCAGAGAAAAACCGTGCCGTGCCCGAGGTGGGCAGCACATGACTCGGCCCCGCGCAGTAATCCCCCAGCACTTCCGCACTGTAGCGACCAAGGAACAGAGCACCGGCATGGGTGATGCGCCCTGCAAGGACATCGGCCTGAGCAACCGACAGTTCGAGATGCTCGGGAGCGATGCGGTTACTGATGTCCGCTGCCTCGTCCAAAGTCTGACAAAGAATGAAAATGCCCCGGTTGGCAAGAGACTTGCGAATGATCTCGCGACGCTCCATGGTCGGCAGCAGTCGCTCAATGCTCATTTGCACCCTGTCCAGGTACTCGGCGCTGGGACAGATCAGGATCGACTGCGCCTGCTCGTCATGCTCCGCCTGCGAGAAGAGATCCATGGCGATCCAGTCCGGGTCGGTCAGCCCATCGCAGATGATGGTCAACTCCGAGGGGCCGGCAATCATGTCAATCCCCACCTCGCCAAACACGTGCTTCTTGGCGATTGTCACGTAAATGTTGCCCGGACCGGTGATCTTGTCCACTTTAGGCACACTCTGCGTCCCGTAGGCCAGCGCAGCAATGGCCTGGGCCCCCCCCACAGTGATCACTCGCTCGACGCCGGCAAGTGCGGCTGCCGCGAAAATCAGATCCCCTTGCTCGCTCCAGCGCGTGGGCACGGTCGCGATGATCTGGCCGACGCCCGCCACCTGGGCTGGAATGCCGTTCATCAGCATGGACGACGGATAATTGGCCTTGCCTCCGGGGACGTAGATGCCGACACGGTCCAGTGGGCTGATCTTCTGCCCGTACACGGAGCCCTCGGTATCCTGGTACTGCCAGGACAACTGTTTCTGCCGTTCGTGGTAATCACGGATTCTGGCGGCGGCCTCACGCAGGGCGGTAGCCTGGCGTGCAGGAAGGCGCTCCAGGCTGATCTGCATCTGCTCGTGACCAACAGTTAGCTGGGCAATACTGTCAGCTTCGACGCGGTCAAAGCGCTGCGCATACTCCAGCAGTGCCTCATCACCGCGTGCAGCGACATCGGCGAGTATGCCGCTGACCAGCTGATTGATCTGTGGATCGCCCAGCATGGCGCGGTTGAGCCGGGCACGCAGGGCTGTGTCAAAGTCGCCAGAACGCGAGTCAAGGCGGACAATCGCAGGAAAATCAATACGCATGGGACGGCCTCACTCCTGCGCTCTGGCCTCGACGGCTTCGGCGAGGCAATGCAGCAGCGGCTTGATCAGCGCGTGTTTCATCTTCAGCGCCGCCTTGTTGACGATGACCCGGGAGCTGATCTGAGCGATCAGCTGCAAGGGTTCCAATCCATTGGCCTTGAGGGTATTGCCGCTATCCACGATGTCCACGATGATGTCAGCAAGTCCCATGGATGGCGCCAGTTCGAGTGCACCATTGAGCTTGATGACATCAACCTGAACGCCCTGCTCGGCAAAATAGCGCTTGGTAATGTTGGCGAACTTGGTGGCAACCTTGATGCGACCGACCACCGCTGCGGCACCGACTGGCGCTGCCGTCATCAACCGGCACCTGGCAAGCTTCAGGTCGAGCGGCTCGTAGAAGCCTTCGCTGCCATATTCCAGCAGCAGGTCCTTGCCCACTACGCCAAGGTCAGCACTGCCGAACTCGACATAGGTCGGCACGTCTGACCCGCGGATCACCATGATCTGCACGCCAGGCATGGTGGTGTCGAAGATAAGCTTGCGGCTGCTGTTGATGTCCTCCAGCGGCGATATGCCTGCTGTCTCGAACAGAGGCAGCACCTCGTCCAGTATGCGCCCCTTGGTGAGCGCAATGACAATCTTCTGACTGTTGTTGGCATTCATGGGACGGTCATGCCTTCAAGAAGGGATCCGACGGATGCGGGCACCAAGCAACTGCAGCTTTTCCTCGATGCACTCATAGCCACGGTCGATGTGATAAATGCGGTCCACGATAGTCTGACTGTCGGCCACCAGGCCGGCAATGATCAGACTAGCCGAGGCACGCAGGTCTGTTGCCATGACCGGGGCCCCCTTCAGCGTAGACACGCCGGTCACGATCACGGTATTGCCTTCCACATGCATGGAGGCGCCCATGCGATTCATCTCGTGTACGTGCATGAAGCGATTCTCGAACACCGTCTCGGTGATGGAGCCTGATCCGGATGCCACGGCATTCAGCGCAGTGAACTGCGCCTGCATATCCGTCGGAAAGGCGGGATAGGGTGCTGTACGCAGTGACACCGACTTAGGTCGCTTGCCATGCATGTCGAGCTCGATCCAGTCCTCGCCCACGCGGATGTCGGCACCGGCCTCCACCAGCTTGCTCAGCACTGCTTCCAGGATGTCCGGTCGGGTGTCTTTCACCTTGATTCGGCCGCGCGTGGCGGCCGCGGCGATCAGGTACGTGCCTGTCTCGATGCGGTCCGGCATGACTGAATAGCTGCAGCCGTGCAGAGACTTGCGGCCGTTGATCACGATGGTATCGGAGCCCTGACCGTGGATGTCCGCCCCCATGCGATTCAGGCAATTGGCTAAATCGACGACTTCAGGCTCGCGCGCGGCGTTCTCGATGATAGTCTGACCCTCGGCCAGTGTGGCGGCCATCATCACGTTCTCAGTGCCCGTCACGGTGCACAGGTCCATGAAGATGTGGGCGCCCTTGAGGCGACCATCCACAGAGGCCTTGATGTAGCCGTCTTCCACGATGATGTTGGCGCCCATCTTCTCCAGCGCACTGATGTGCAGGTTCACCGGTCGGCTGCCGATCGCGCAGCCGCCAGGCAGAGCGACTTCCGCCTGGCCGTGGTGGGCGAGCAGCGGGCCCAGCACAAGGATGGAGGCACGCATGGTCTTGACCAGTTCATAAGGAGCGCTCAGCTGGCGGATGGAGCCGCTGTTCACTTCCACATTGAGCTTTTCGTCCACCACCGGCTCGACACCCATGCAGCCGAGCAGTTCCAGCATGGTGGTGATGTCATACAGATGTGGCAGGTTGCATACCTGCACCGTTTCGCGAGTCAGCAGGGTGGCGGCCAGGATGGGCAGCGCGGAGTTCTTGGCACCCGCGATGCGGATTTCCCCATGGAGGCTCACACCCCCTTGAATCAAAAGCTTGTCCATGTCGTCAATGGTCCGGAACGGAAGGAATGATCAGAGTTGCGCGGCGCGTTCGGCCTCTGTCTGCAGTCGCATACTGACTGCGTGGATGGCCCCCGACGAAATGTGGGGATTGAGGATCTGATAGATCTTCTGTTGTCGCTTCACTGCATTGAGGCCGTCAAAGACATCCCCGGTGGCGTGAACCTGGAACTTGCCGCCCTCACCCTGGACCATGATGTCACACGCAGGAAGCTGAGCTTCCAGCATGGTTTTGATTTGATCTGCGTCTATAGCCATGAAATCTCCGTGACGCCCAGGCGGTCCGGGGCGCAAATGCCGAATGCCTACTGCCAGTTGTCGATGACCTGATCGATGTCGTTGCCGTGTCGATTCATCAGGGCCGAGAACTGGGTGAAGTACTGCCGACGCAGGTTGATGCCCCCCACGTACAGGTTCTTCAGCTTCCACTCTCCAACTTCGTTGAGGAAGAGTGTGTACTGCAATTCCACCGTGGAGTTGTTGGCCGTAATCTGCATGCGCACATTCGTGTTGAGTGCGGGATCGGGCGATGGCTCGCCAGCGGGCAGGAAAACCAGTTCTTGGCCGTCATAACCGACTAGCGCCGCGCCGTAGAATCGGGTCAGTGTCACGCGCAGTTTCTCGCCGAAACGGGTGATCTGCTCCGGCGAGGCCTGCTCGGCGTAGCGGGCCATCACCCCTACGGCCACTTCGTCGAAGTCCACAAAGCCAGCAAGGGATTCCTCAATGCTGGAGAAATAGCGCTCGCGGTCGGATTCAAAGTAGGGTTTCACTTCCTGCACAGTGGCCAGCAGAGCATTGACGGACTGCTCGGCCGACTGCAGGGCACTCTGCTCTTCGGCAGCCTGCGCGAACAGCGGCAGGTTCAGAACAAGGGCTGAAGCGGCAAGCAAATTCTTGAAAGATGTCACCAGTCTGATCTCCTGTTAGGGCCAATGCGGGTGGATAGCACGCCTTTTCTCCATATGTTCGTAGTCTACCTCAATCCCGCACCGCAATAAATTACTACTTGCAAACAAAGACAATCCTTCGTCTAATTACCGACAGTCCGCAAGCGCAACCGGACACCTGCGCGAATGCTGAACTTCAAGGCTCCTGCACATGCGCAATCACACCTCATCGCCGGATTCGCACAGTTGCTCTTCTGCCCCTCCCGAACGCCTGCCTTTTCTGTACCATGAATTCCGAAAAAAACCCGCGACAAGGAGAAAATCCGGGCTCCACCGCCCAGGGTACCCGCAATGACCGACCACGATCGCTTCATCGCCAGCGCGCTGCGCACGATCGACATCGAACTCCGAGCCATCGGCGCGCTGTCACAGCGCATGGGCCCGGCATTTGCCATGGCGTGTGAGCGGCTGCTGAATTGCAGTGGTCGAATCATCGTGACCGGAATGGGCAAGTCCGGCCACATTGCCTCGAAAATCGCGGCCACACTGTCAAGTACCGGCAGCCCTGCCTTTTTCGTGCATCCGGCCGAAGCCAGTCACGGCGACCTGGGCATGATCACGGAAAAGGACGTGGTGCTGGCGCTTTCCAATTCCGGCACCACCAGCGAGATTCTCGCGATCCTGCCCATTCTCAAGCGCAAGGGGATCACACTGATCAGCATGACCGGCGCGCCGCAGTCGCCCATCGCCCAGACCTCGGATATCCACATCGACGCCAGCGTCAGGGAAGAGGCCTGCCCCCTCGGACAGGCCCCCACCAGCAGCACCACCGTGGCGCTGGTGCTCGGCGACGCCATAGCCATGGCGCTGCTGGAAGCGCGCGGCTTTACGCTGGAAGAGTTCGCCTTCTCGCACCCGGGCGGCCGCCTGGGACGCCGACTGCTGCTCAAGGTCAGAGACATCATGCACGAGGGCGACGCCATCCCGCGGGTGCATCCAGACACATTGCTCAGCGATGCCCTGCTGGAGATCACTCGCAAGGGACTGGGCATGACCACGGTGGTCGACCCATCCGGCGCTCTGTGCGGCGTGTTTACCGACGGAGACCTGCGCCGTACACTCGATTCCGGTCGCAATATCCGGGAGGCCTCCGTCGGCAGCGTCATGTCCACAGGCGGCAAGAAGGTCAGGGAGAATGCCCTGGCAACCGAAGCTGTCAGGATCATGCAGGAAAACAGCATCTACACCCTGATCGTGGTCGACGAGTCAGACGCATTGCGCGGCGTCATCCGCATGCATGATCTGCTGCAGGCCAATGTCGTCTGATCGCGCGCCGGGCTCACGACTTCATCAACAGGAAATCCAACCATGCACTTCGCGACAGACCCCACTGATGTCCTTCAGCGCGCCCGGGACATTCGCCTGCTGCTGCTCGATGTCGACGGCGTGCTTACTGCCGGCGAGCTGTATCTGAGTGACAGCGGGGAGGAGATCAAGGCGTTCAGCACGCTGGATGGCCAGGGCATCAAGCTGTTGCAGGGCGCCGGGGTGCGCGTCGGCATCCTGAGCGGGCGGCGTTCGGCGCTGCTCACCCGACGCGCCGAGAATCTCGGCATCAGCCTGTTGATCCAGGGACGCGAAGACAAGCACACCGCTCTGCGTGAGTTGTGTGAGGCACAGGAGCTGTCCCCCGACACGATTGCCTATGTCGGTGACGACCTGCCCGACATCCGGGTGATGAAAGCTGTCCGACTGGCCTTTGCTGTCAGCAACGCGCATTCGGCCGTCAAGCACGTAGCCCACGCCAGCACCAGCCTCGGCGGCGGACAGGGCGCCGTGCGGGAAGTATGCGATTTCATTCTGCAGGCTCAGGACAAGTACGATGCTGCTCTTGCCCCCTACCTCTGAGTCTGGCGGCACGGCGCGCGGAGGACTGCGGCAGCGCTCCGGCCGGCTGTTGCTGGCACTGTCCGCCATCGCCCTGTTGCTGATTTTCGGAGGACGCCGACTGCTGGAGGTACCGCCCGTCCTGCTGCCGGAACCACAGCCCCTGCTGGCTCTGGCCTACGACGCCTACGCCACGGGCGTCACCAGCGTGCTGTACAACGCTCAGGGCCGTATCGAATACACCCTCGATGCCGCCGAACAGATCCACTACCTGGACAATACCACCGTGCTGGAAAGCCCCTTCGTCAGGCTGTACCAGGAGACCGGAGCGCTCTGGAATATCATGGCCAGTTCGGGCAGAATCCACGCAGCCGAAGGCGGCGACACCATTGAGCGCCTTGATCTGCAGACGAACGTCGAGGTTTATCAAATCGACGAACTCGGCAGGCGAATGAGCCTGAGCACCGAATTCCTCTCCGTTTTTCCCCAGACGCAGACCATGAGCACCGACCTGGCCGTCTCGATGGTGACGGATACGCTGCAGCAGAGCGCCACCGGGATGCGGGCCGATCTCCGGCAGGATCAATTGACATTTCTCGGACAGGTCAGAGGCCGTTATGAAGTACCCAGCAGTCAACCCTGACCTGCGCCGGCGGGCTGCCATGACCCTCCTCTGCAGCCTTCTGGCAGTTGGTGTCTCTGCCCAGCAAGACACGGGAAGCCACGAATACCGCGCCGATGGCGAAACCACCATCGAAACCCTGAACGGCGTCCGTGTCATCACCCTGCGCGACAATGTCTTCGTGCGCCAGAACGAAGTGGAGTTGAAGGGCGATATCGCCGTGCTGGAGTACGATCTCGACAACCAACTGCAGAAGGTCACGCTGACCGGCACTCCGGCGCGCTTTGCGCAGCAAGCGGAAGACGCAGCCAACGCCGTATCCGGTTACAGCGACACCATCCATTACTTCGCCGGAGCGCAGGCCGTCGTCGAGTTTGTCGGAAGCGCCAGCTTCACTCAGCCTGGTACCAGTCTGCTGTGCGCGCAGATCCGCCATACCATCGAGACCGGAGCCACCTCGGGTCAGGCCTGCAGTGGCTCGCTGAGTCCGCAGTCGAACTGATGGATAGCCTTCAGGTCACCCATATCGCCAAATCGTACAGGGGCCGCCAGGTGGTCCGGGATGTCTCGCTGAGCCTGAACAGCGGGCAGATCGTCGGGCTTCTCGGGCCCAACGGCGCCGGCAAGACCACGTGCTTCTACATGATCGTCGGGCTGGTCAAGGCAGACAGCGGCAGTATCGCCCTCAATGGCAAGGACATGACCTTGTTGCCCATCCACGCCCGTGCGCAGCGCGGCCTGGGCTACCTGCCCCAGGACTCTTCGATCTTCCGCACCCTCACCGTCGCCGAGAACATTCTTGCGATCCTCGAGACACGCGCGGATCTGGATCGCAGCGGCCGCCAGGAAAAACTGGAGAACCTGCTGGACGAGTTCCACATCGGGCACATTCGCAACAACAAGGGCATGAGCCTGTCTGGCGGTGAACGCCGACGCACCGAGATCGCGCGAGCGCTGGCCAACGAGCCGCGCTTCATCCTGCTGGACGAGCCATTCGCCGGTGTGGACCCCATTTCCGTGAGTGACATCAAGGACATCATCCGCCACTTGAAGCAGAAAGGCATCGGCGTTCTGCTGACCGATCACAATGTGCGCGAGACACTGGATATCTGCGAAAAGGCCTATATCGTGAGTGAAGGCCAGATCATTGCGGAAGGCAGCGCTCAGGAGATTCTCGCCAATCAGAAGGTTCGTGAAGTCTATCTCGGCCATCAATTCAGAATCTGACGCAGGTCAGGCTTGAAATTTGCTTTCAACTTACGGCACGATACTTGCTAACACTCCGAGCCGTCACCCGACCATGAATTGCTCACGCCGATGAAACTCTCGCTCCAGCTCAAGCTCGGTCAGCAACTGACCATGACGCCACAGCTGCAGCAAGCTATCCGCCTTCTTCAGCTTTCCACTCTCGATCTGCAGCAGGAAATTCACCAGGTATTGGAATCCAATCCCATGTTGGAGCTGGATGAGGACGATGAGTTTCGCGGCCTGGCCGACGAAGTAGCGGAATTGAACACCGAAAGCAGTGTATCCAGCGATGATTACAATCTCGAGCGCATCGCCGGCAGCAGCACCGAGGATTACGAGAGTGGCGAGACAGAATCCTCGGGCGATTACGAGGACAGCCGTTGGGAGGACCAGATTCCAGAAGACCTGTCGGTCGACAGCAGCTGGGACGACGTCTATCAGAGCACCTACACCACCGGCAGCGGGTCGGGCGATGGCGAGACCTCGGACTTCGAATCCCGCAACAGCGTGGCCGAGAGCCTGCAGGATCACCTGATGTGGCAGCTGAATCTCACGCCCATGTCCGACCCTGACCGACTCATCGGCCTCGCCATCATTGACGCCATCGACACCAACGGCATGCTGACGGTCAGCATCGACGCCATTCATGCCAGCCTCATGCGCTCGATCGATATCGACCCCGAGGAAGTGCTGGCCGTGCTGCACCGGATCCAGCAGTTCGATCCAGTCGGCGTGGGATATCGCGATCTCGCGGAGTGCCTGCTGATCCAGCTGAATCAGTATGAAGAGGCGGACATCACACCCGCCATCCGCCATGCCCGCGCCATCGTCAAGGATCACCTGGTGCTGCTTGGCAACCGCGACTACGCTGCGCTCATGCGACTGGTGCGCATCAAGGAGAACGAGCTGCGCGATGCCATCAGCATGATCGAATCACTCAATCCGCGACCGGGTGCGGACATCACACCGCCATCAACCAGTTACATCATTCCGGACGTTATCGTCACCAAGGACAGCGACACCGGGCGCTGGCGCGTCGAGCTGAATCCGGAGACTGCCCCGCGCATCCGCATCAATGCGGACTATGCGGCGTTGGTGCGACGAGCCGACAGCAGCAGCGACAACAGCTATTTGCGCGACAACCTGCAGGAGGCTCGCTGGTTCCTCAAGAGCCTGCAGAGCCGCAATGAGACACTGATGAAGGTAGCCACCCGCATCGTCGAGCATCAGAAGGGCTTCTTCGAGTATGGCGAGGAAGCCATGAAGCCACTGGTCCTGCATGACATCGCCGAGGCCGTGAACATGCACGAATCCACCATCTCGCGCGTGACCACACAGAAATACATGCACACGCCCAAGGGCATCTTCGAATTGAAGTACTTCTTTTCCAGCCACGTCAGCACGGCCGGTGGTGGCGAATGCTCATCCACGGCGATTCGTGCCCTCATCAAGAAACTGGTGGCAGGCGAAAACGCACGCAAGCCGCTGAGCGACAGCAAGATCACGAAGCTGCTGGAAGCCCAGGGCATCAATGTGGCACGTCGCACCATTGCGAAGTACCGCGAATCCCTGTCCATTCCGCCGTCCAACGAACGCAAGAAGCTGGTCTAGCCATGCACAACATGGCACGCAGGTAAAAGTGAAAATGACTCATGACTTACCGCGGGGCGATGCTAGAATTGCGCCCGAATTTCAGTCCTACGAGAATTCGTGACCATGCGCCTCGACACGATCCTGACCCCGGAACGCTGCTTCTGCAAACTGCCAGGGGTGAGCAAGAAACGCTTCCTCTCCTCGATCAGTGAACGCATTGCCGAGCAGACAGGTTCACTGTCGGCAGACCACATCTACAGTGCGCTTCTCGCGCGCGAGCAACTCGGCAGCACGGGCATCGGCAACGGCATCGCGATTCCCCATTGCCGAGTCCCCGCCTGCAAGAGCATCACGGGCGCCTTGGTCACGCTGAATGAAGGCATCGACTTCGACGCCATCGACTCGCGCTCTGTCGACCTGCTTTTCGTGCTGATCGTCCCCGCCGAAGAAATGACAGAACATCTCAAGGTACTGGGCAGTCTGGCTGCTCTGTTCCATCAGGGAGACCTCTGCCGACGCCTGCGCCAGGCCGAGTGCGCCGAGGAACTCTACCGCATCGCCACGGCCGGCTGACAAGGATCGGGCAAACCTGCTACAGTCGAGCCGACGTTGAAAAAAGCCCCTCTCCTCACAGAGCTGGCTCCTGCTTGAAATCCCAGGCGAATGACACTGTGAAATTGCTCATCATCAGCGGCCGCTCCGGCTCCGGCAAGAGTACTGCCCTCAACATGCTGGAGGATCACGGCTACTACTGCATCGACAACCTGCCCGCAAGTCTTCTGCCCTCTCTGGCACAGCGCGTCGCGTCGCAGTCTGCCGAACCGCCCCACGTCGCTGTGAGCATCGATGCCCGCAATATACCGGCGGATCTCAAGCAGGTGCCGCAGATCATCGAGCAGTTGAAAGAGACGGGCATCAAAACAGAAATCATCTTCCTGGACGCGAGCAGCCCCACACTGATCAAGCGCTTCAGCGAGAGTCGCCGCAAGCATCCGCTAACCACGGACCGCATCGGCCTGCGTCAGGCCATTAACATGGAGACGGAACTGCTGGAACAGATCGCGCTGCTCGCGAGTCTGTCGATAGACACCAGCAACATGTCTTTGCATCAATTGCGAGAAAGCATCAAGACCCGCGTCGTCGAGCGTGACGATAGTGGTCTTGCGCTGCTGTTCGAGTCCTTCGGCTACAAGTACGGCGTTCCTATTGACGCCGACATCGTTTACGACGTGCGCTGCCTGCCCAACCCCTACTGGGAGAAGTCCCTTCGTCCGCTCACGGGCACCGATCAGGCGGTGGTGGATTGGCTGCAGAGCCAGCCCGATGTGCAGACCATGTATGACGATCTATGTGCTTATCTTGACAAGTGGCTGCCGCGCTTCGAGCAGAACAATCGCAGCTATATGACCGTTGCCATCGGCTGCACCGGGGGTCAGCACCGCTCCGTCTACCTGAGCGAGCGCCTGAGGGAACATTTTGTGGCGCGCGTCAGGAACGTGCAGGTAATGCACCGGGAATTGCTGAAACGGGAAGGAGCGCAGGCAAAATGATTACCTCCACCATCACCATCTGCAACAAGGCCGGTCTGCACGCGCGAGCCGCCTCGCGCATGGTGTCCGTCACGTCCACCTTCCGCAGCGCGATCAAGCTGGGGCAGGACAAGCTCGTCGACGGCAAGAGCATTCTGGCGCTCATGATGCTCGCTGCCGCCAAGGGAACGGTACTCAACATCATCATCGATGGGGAAGACGAACAGGCTGCGCTGGAAGCGGTAACGGCGCTGGTCAACAATCGCTTCGACGAGAGCGAGTGAAGCAAGGGTGATGTCATGAAACAACGAGAACCCATCGACTGGAGCCTCGAACCTCCCAGCAAGTCGCAGCGCAAGCGAGACATGACAGCCGTTCAGGACCTTGGCGAAGAGCTGACCACGCTCAATCGCAAGCAATTGGAAAAGTTGCCGCTGTCCGATACCCTGCTGGCGGCGTTGGCGGAATACAATCGCCTGCCGCCGAGCCACGGCGCAAGAAGGCGCCAGTTGCAATTCATCGGCAAGGTGATGCGCCAAGAGAACCACGAAGAGATACAGGCCGAGCTGGACAGAATGCGCACCCCCGACCGCGCTCAGGTAAGGCGAGCACAGCTGATCGAGGAATGGGGTGAGCGACTGCTGGCGAGCGATGAAGACGTCATCAACGCGTTTGTCATGCAGTGGCCCTTGGCCGAACGTCAGGCCATCCGCACCATCGTGCGCAACTACAACAAGGAAGACGAAGAAGCCGCACGCGTGTCTCGACGCCGACTCATGAGCTACATCAAGGAGTACATTGAATAGTGTCGCTTGCGGCACGCCTGCAGACATGCACGATCGATCCCCAAAACCAACAAGAACGAGGTCATTGATGTCGAACAAGCACGCGCTATCTTACTGGAAGGCCAATCTGAGAATTGTGAGCACCCTGCTGTGCGTCTGGTTCTTCATTTCGTTCGGCTGCGGCATCCTGCTCGCCGACTTTCTCGACAACTTCCGCATTGGCGGGTTCAAGCTGGGTTTCTGGATGGCCCAGCAGGGGTCGATCTATGGTTTCGTGGTGCTGATCTTCGTCTACATCCGTCAGATGGACAAGCTGGATAGTCAGTACCAGCTGCTGCAGGAGCAACACACGAAGGCAGGGCCGGACCGCACACAGGAGTCCCGTTCATGAGCGTGCAAGTCTGGACCTACCTGTTCATATTCCTCAGTTTTGGCCTCTACATCCTCATTGCGCTGTGGTCCAAAGCCGGCTCCACGCACGATTTCTATGTCGCCGGAGGCGGCGTGAAGCCAGTGGTCAATGGCATGGCCACGGCGGCGGACTGGATGTCGGCAGCATCCTTCATCTCCATGGCGGGGCTCATTTCTTTTCTGGGGCGAGATGGCACCTACTATCTGATGGGCTGGACTGGTGGCTACGTGCTGCTGGCCCTGCTGCTGGCGCCCTATCTACGCAAGTTTGGCAAATTCACGGTGCCGGCCTTTATCGGTGATCGCTATTATTCCCAGAGCGCTCGTCTCGCGGCGGTGTTCTGTGCCATCGTCGTGTCGTTCGTGTATGTCTGCGGACAGATGCAGGGCGCAGGCATCGTGTTTTCACGCTTCCTTGAGGTGGACATTACCACCGGCGTGATCATCGGCATGGCCATCGTGTTCTTTTATGCAGTGCTGGGAGGCATGAAGGGTATCACCTATACCCAGGTGGCCCAGTACTGCGTATTGATCTTCGCCTACATGGTGCCCGCCATCTTCATTTCGCTGATGATGACCGGAAACCCGATTCCACAACTGGGCTTTGGCTCCGAGTTGACACCGGAATATGGCGGCGGATATTTGCTCGATCGACTGGATGGCCTTAGCGAAACACTCGGTTTTGGAACTTACACAACCGGTCAGAAAAGCACTCAGGACGTGTTCTTCATCACTGCCGCGCTGATGTTCGGCACGGCCGGACTGCCCCATGTGATCATCCGCTTCTTTACTGTGCCCAGCGTGCGTGCGGCGCGACTTTCCGCCGGTTATGCCCTGATCTTCATCGCCGTGCTCTATACGACGGCGCCGGCCATAGCCGCTTTTTCCAAGACCAATCTGATGAACACGGTCAACAATGCCGAATACACTTCAATGCCTGGCTGGTTCACCACCTGGGAGCGCACCGGCCTGATTGCCTTCAATGACAAGAATGGGGACGGCCGCATTCAGTACGTGGGTGACCTGGAGACCAATGAACTAACGGTGAACCGCGACATCATGGTGCTGGCGAACCCTGAAATCGCGAGCTTGCCCAACTGGGTGGTGGCCCTGGTGGCAGCCGGCGCCCTGGCGGCAGCACTGTCGACGGCAGCCGGTCTGTTGCTGGTGATTTCGACGTCGATCTCGCATGACCTGATGAAGCGCAGTCTCGCACCCCACATCACGGAAAAACAGGAATTGAACTATGCGCGGGCGGCAATCTTTCTGGCAGTGCTGGTGGCAGGTTACTTCGGCATCAATCCGCCAGGCTTCGTCGCCGAGGTGGTGGCCTTCGCCTTCGGACTCGCAGCAGCGTCCTTCTTCCCCGCCATCGTGCTGGGAATTTTCTACAGGCGCATGAACCGGCAAGGCGCAATAGCGGGCATGCTGTCTGGCTTCACGTTCACCGCAGCCTACATCATCTACTTCAAGTTCATACGCCCGGAACTGAGTACAGCGGACCACTGGTGGTTCGGCATTTCACCGGAAGGCATCGGCACCATGGGCACTCTGGTGAATCTGGGGGTCGCTCTGGTGGTGTGCCGTTTCACGCCGGCACCACCACAGGAGGTTCAGGAAATCGTGCACAACATTCGCCTGCCGGGCGAGAACGTGTAACTCAGCGGCGCTCCTTGATACGCTGCCAGTAGCTCTCCACCGTGTTCTTCATGTCCTTGCGCAGCAGCAGGATACCGATCAGATTGGGCATGGCCATGAAGAACAGCGTCACCGCCGAGAGATTCCAGATCAACGTGGTATCGGCCTGCGCCGCCAGGAAAAAGCCTGCAATATAGACCAGGCGATACGGCAACACGCCCGCCGGTCCGAACAGATAGGTCACTGCCCGATCGCCATAGTACGACCAGGCGATTGCAGTGGTGAAGGCGAAAAGCAGCAAACCGATGGAGACCACATGCTGGCCGGCATCGCCGAACCAGCCCGAGGCAAAGGCCTTAGACGTCAGGGGTACGGAATGCAGTAGCGAACGTCCCTGCAGCTGCAAGCCGAGATCATCCGGCAGCCCCGCGGTCACCACAAATTCGCCGTTCGCCGGCTCCCCATCCTTGAGAAAGCGCACGTCCTCGGCGACGGAACGTGCGTGCAGGATGGTCACATCTGTCTGGTTCTGCAGCACCCCTGCGCTGATCTGCAAGGCGCCGTTGTAGGCGGTTACCTGTGAAGGTCGGCGATTAAGGTGCTGAAAGAGCTGCTCGCGCTGCGCGCCGTTCTGGTCAGAGTAAACACCTGCCACAATCTCCAGATCCGCCCGTGCGAAGACATTCTCGTGCTTCTCTGTCCACACACCAGAGGACAGAATTACCAGCCCGGTGAGCGTGCAGATGACAATTGTGTCGATAAACGGCTCGAGCAGCGCCACCATGCCTTCGTCGGCCGGCTCATCCGTGCGCGCCGCCGAGTGCGCGATCGCGGAAGAACCCAGCCCCGCCTCGTTTGAAAACAGACCTCGATTCACGCCGCGGTTGAACGCATAGGCGATGCTGGCGCCGAGAAAGCCACCAGTAGCTGCCGTGCCCGTGAAGACGTCAGAGAAGATCGACAGGAAGGCAGGACCGACATTGCCGAGATTCGGGAGTATTACGGCGAGAGAACCGGCGATGTAGATCACGGACATCAGCGGCACAAGCTTCGAGGCCACCTGAGCAATTCGATGAATGCCTCCTACCACCACCAGCCCCAGCAGCACCGTGAGGATACTGCCTGACAGCAGTGGGCTG
>Ga0255220_1000021_pt1 | contig 71834 bp, 62 predicted proteins | sample Miss_Colum_RepB__FD_188423 | JGI IMG/M metagenome (GOLD analysis project Ga0255220, IMG submission 188423) | Freshwater microbial communities from Mississippi River, Louisiana, United States - Miss_Colum_RepB_8d | ecosystem: Environmental > Aquatic > Freshwater > River | place: USA: Louisiana...
GTAGCGTAGTTCCAGGCCTTCGTTCTCGATGATCTGGCGCGCGGACTTGTCGGCCCGCACATTGAAACCAATGATCATGGCCTTGGATGTGGCTGCCAGCTGGGCATCGGTTTCAGAGATGCCACCGACGCCCGCAGACACAATATTGACCTGTACTTCGTCGGTGCCCAGCTTGTGCAGCGAGGACACAATGGCCTCCAGCGAACCGCGCACGTCTGTCTTCAACACCACGTTCATCACACCCACATTGGCGCGACCAATGCCGGCGAACATGGACTCGACCTTGTTGGTCTGCTGCATGGCCACCTTGCTGTCCTTGTGACGCTCGCGACGCTGAGCTGCCACGTCCTTGGCCATTTTTTCATCGGCCACGACCACGAACTCATCGCCCGCTTCCGGCACACCGTTCAGACCAAGAATCTCGACGGGAATTGACGGCCCGGCACTCTTCACGGACTGACTCATCTCGTCGATCAGCGCACGGACGCGACCGAACTCGTGGCCGACCAGCACCACGTCGCCCACTTTAAGTGTCCCGTTCTGTACCAGCACGGAGGCAACAGGACCACGGCCCTTATCCAAGCGTGATTCGATGACCACGCCCTTGCCGGGCGCATCCACGTGCGCCTTGAGCTCCAGCAGTTCGGCCTGCAACAGGATGGCTTCGAGCAGCTCCTCGATGCCCTGCCCGGTGTGGGCAGAAACTTCCACAAACTGGGTATCTCCGCCCCAGGCGTCAGATATCACATTCAGATTGGCGAGTTCGCTGCGTACGCGATCCAGATCGATGTCCGGCTTGTCGATCTTGTTGATCGCCACCACCAGCGGCACGCCGGCAGAGCGGGCATGCTGGATGGCTTCTTCGGTTTGAGGCTTGACACCGTCGTCCGCCGCCACCACCAGGACGACAACGTCCGTGGCCTTGGCCCCGCGCGAACGCATGGCGCTGAACGCTGCATGTCCGGGTGTGTCCAGGAAGCAGATCATGCCACCGGGTATCTCCACGTGGTAGGCACCTATGTGCTGCGTGATACCACCGGCCTCGTGCGAGACCACGGAGGCCTTGCGGATATAGTCGAGCAGCGAAGTCTTGCCGTGGTCGACGTGACCCATGACGGTGACGACCGGAGCACGCGGCGCGGACTCGGCGCCTTCGTCATAGGCGATGGATTCATAGAGACTTTCTTCCAGTGCATCGGACGACACGAACTTGACCGTATGCCCCATTTCCTCGACCAGCAGGGTGGCCGTGTCCTGATCCAGCATCTGGTTGATGGTGGCCATCACGCCCATTTTAAACAGGACCTTGATGACCTCGGCGGACTTTACCGACATTTTCTGCGCCAGATCGGTGACCGAATTCGCTTCGCCGATAGCGATCTCGCGGGAAATGAATTCCATGGGCTTCTCGAACCCGTGCTGCTTGGTGCCACGCGACTTGCCCTTGCGACCACCGCCCCTTCGGCCCCGGCCATCACCATACTCGCTGTCCTCGAGCACGAAATCATCGACGCGAGCTTTGACCTGCTTCCTGGCAGGTGCCTTGTCTTTTTTGCGGAAGTCACCCTTGTCGTCATCTTTGGCACCGGGCTGATCCTTCTTGCCGCTCTTGCTGGCGTCGGGGCGCGCCGCCATCGCGGCAGGGGCCGGACGGCGGGCGTCTACGTGCTCAGAGGGTCGCGCGGCGGGCTTTTCCGCTGCAGTCATTTCAGTCGCTGCCAATGCCGGCTCTGCGCGGGAATCCTGCCTTGCCTCGACTGCAATCGGCGCTGTTGAAGGCTCGACCTGCGCCTCGAATTCCTGGACCTGTGCCGCAAGCTCTTCCGCCTGATCATGGGCCTCACTGCCCTGAGCCTCGCCAGGCAGTTCGCTGCGCTTTACATAAGTGCGCTTCTTGCGCACCTCCACGGCGATGGTCTTGCCTCGGCCATGATTGCCGGCAGACTTGAGCGTTTCGACCGTCTTGCGCTTGAGCGTGATCTTCTTGGGAGCAGTGTCCGTCGCTTCCTTGTCGCCATGACTGCGGCGCAAGAACAACAACAAGGTGTTCTTGTCGTCATTGGAAATCGGATCTTCCGCCTTCGTGTGGGGCAGACCCGCCTCCTTCACCTGGGAGAGAAGTCTCTCGACTGAAACTCCAACAACCTTGGCGAGTTCACTGACTGTTACATCTGCCATTTACCTACTCCTGATTACCCTTGCCGTCCAACCCGGACTCGTGCCGCATCTGCCTTGCCGCGCCTGTCTGCGCTCACTCGAACCAGGGCGCGCGTGCCGTCATGATCAGCTTGCCTGCACGTTCTTCATTCATGCCGTCGATGTCCATCAAATCGTCGATTGACTGCTCGGCCAGATCTTCCATGCTGAGCACACCCTTGTGTGCCAAAGCCAGTGCTAGCGTGTCGTTCATGCCTTCCATGTTGCGAAGGTCATCCGCGATATTGGCGCTAGACAGACCTTCCTCGGATGCGATCGCCTGCGTCAAGAGGGCATCCTTGGCGCGGTTGCGCAATTCGTTCGCGATGTCCTCGTCGAAGCCATCGATGCTCAGGATTTCTTCCAGCGGCACATAGGCGATTTCTTCTAGCGAGGTGAAACCTTCGCTCACCAACACTTCGGCGATGTCTTCATCGACGTCGAGCTTGTTCACGAACATCTCGACGAACCCGCTGCTTTCCTGTTGCTGCTTCTCGGCGGCTGCAGCCACGCTCATCACATTAATTGTCCAGCCAGTGAGTTCGCTGGAGAGACGCACATTCTGACCATTGCGGCCGATGGCCTGAGCCAGATTCTCTTCCTCAACGGCCACATCCATGGTGTGACTGTCCTCATCCATGATGATGGAGGCTACTTCCGCAGGTGCCATGGAATTGATCACAAGCTGCGCGGGATTGTCGTCCCACAGGATGATGTCGATCCGCTCGTTCGCCAGTTCATTGGACACGACCTGCACGCGCGAGCCGCGCATACCCACGCAAGCGCCCACTGGATCGATACGCCCATCGTTGGTGCGCACGACGATCTTGGCTCGAGACCCCGGATCCCGCGCAGCGGCTTTGATCTCGATGATCTCCTCGGCGATCTCGGGCACTTCAATCTTGAACAGCTCAATGAGCATGCCGGCGTCGGTACGACTCAGGAACAGTTGGGGACCGCGCGGCTCGGAACGCACGTCCAGCAACAGCGCACGGATACGGTCTCCGACACGGAAGTTCTCTCGCGGAATCATGTGCTCGCGAGCCAGAAGACCCTCGGCATTTCCACCCAGATCAACCAGTACGCTCTCGCGGGTTACCTTTTTGACCGTTCCGGAAACAAGTCGGCCGATCTTGTGCCGATATTCGGCAATTATGATGTCACGCTCAGCCTCGCGGACTTTCTGCACGATGACCTGCTTGGCCGTCTGCGCAGCAATGCGTCCGAACTCGATGTTCTCGATCTTCTCTTCATAGACGCCGCCAAGCACTGCTTGCGGGTCCCTGTGCAGCGCCTGCTCCAGCGTGAGCTGCGAACCTTTGCCGATGTACTCATCGTCACTGACGATGTCCCACACGCGGAAAGTATCGTATTCGCCCGTCTTGCGGTCGACATGCACGCGACAGTTCATGTCGTCATCTTCATAGAATTTCTTGGTGGCGGTGGCCAGCGCGGACTCGACAGCTTCGAAAATCACTTCGCGCGCGACGCCTTTCTCATTGGAAACTGCATCCGCGACCAACAGAATCTCTTTACTCATCATCATCGTGTCACCTTACTCCAGAGGTCTTCGTGCCTTATGCCATAACACCGGCACCTGCTGGGTGCTGCCTACGTCGGAATGCCGACCGTTCAGTACACCAGATTGGCCTTGTCCACGGCCGAAAATGGAAAACTGATTTCCTTTTCGTCCACCACGAGACAGATCTGATCTGCCTCCACCATTTGAATCACGCCCTTGAACCTGCGTCGCCCGTCCACTGGCGCACGCAGCCGCACGGTCGCCACGCTGCCAGTGAAACGCGCAAAATGCGCATGTTCGAACAAGGGTCTGTCCATGCCGGGAGAGGATACCTCCAGGGTATATTCGCCCGCGATCGGATCTTCGACATCGAAAATGCCGCTTATCTGGCGACTGACTCTCTCGCAGTCGTCGATGGTGATGCCATCGTCCGGCTTGTCGATATAAACCCGCAGGATGCTGTTGCGCCCCTGTCCGACCTGGTCGACACCCCAGAGTGTGACACCCAGCGCCTCGACGGTCGGACGAATTATCTCTGAAATCGCGACCAGATTATTGCTCACTCTGCTGTCCACCTGTCTGCCTGCACATCGCACGCAAAATCATTTCGCACAAATAAAAAATGGGCCTGCGGCCCACTCCTGAATTACTGATTTTTGCATCGCCAAGTCATTCAGACCCGCGATGTGGAGCAACACAGCCCGGCTAACGGCACGAAATCCGCACCTAACAAAAAGCCCCGGATGGGGCTTTGAAACTGCAATGCATCACAACCACATCGACAGCATGCCCTCCAAGAAACCATGCCGCATGAACCAGGGAAAAGCACTATGTGCTTCCCGAAATTGGTAGCGGGGGCAGGATTTGAACCTACGACCTTCGGGTTATGAGCCCGACGAGCTGCCAGACTGCTCCACCCCGCAACAAATCATGAATCTAATGTGTTAATCGCGCAGTCAATGCCACCGGTTGATGCATTGACCCGTACTCTGAACTCAGGGGCAGGTATGATACTGAGGCACATTTATAACGGTCAAGCGAAAAGATTGTAATCCTCTTCAAAAGCTGCACACCGAATCCAGCTTTGCGCATGGACTACATCTGGTGCCGAAGGCGAGACTTGAACTCGCACGACCAAAGGTCACTACCCCCTCAAGATAGCGTGTCTACCAATTTCACCACTTCGGCTTGAACTCTGTTGTCTATACTCAATTGCCTGTTGCGGGCACGACCGGCGCTGGCACTGCGGGCACATCGCTGACAGCCGAATCGGTAGACGATTCCACCGGCGGAACGTCGCTGGTCGGCGCTGCGGGCTGGGAAAGCAACTCTGGGTTGACGACCGGCAGACCCTCTGCGACACCGGCACTGGTATTCTGTTTCGCAAAAATCGCCAGTGTCAGACTGGTGATAAAGAAGATCGTGGCAGCAATGGCTGTGGAGCGCGTCAGGAAATTACCCGAACCCGCACTGCCGAATACGGTCTGCGATGCACCGCTGCCGAAAGCCGCTCCTGCGTCAGCACCCTTGCCCTGCTGCAAAAGTACCAGACCGACGATCGCGATGGCGGCGATCACGTGCACGATGATTACCAAGGTTTCCATTAACTGCCCACACTCTTGCAAATCGATATGAATTCCTTCGGCTTGAGGGACGCCCCGCCCACCAGGCCACCGTCTATATCCTGCTGCTCGAACAACTGCGATGCGTTCTCTGCCGTGACGCTACCGCCGTAAAGAATCCTCACTGTCTCGGCCAGCTTTTTGCTTCTTTCCTGCAACACTCGCCTGATGAAGGCATGCATGGTCTGAGCCTGCTCCGGCGTGGCCGTACGTCCATTGCCGATGGCCCAGACTGGTTCATACGCGACGACCGATCTCATGAGAGACTCGGTGTCGCAGTGCGCCAGCACCGCGCCCAGTTGTCTCGCCACTACTGCCTCAGCCTGTCCGGCTTCGCGTTCTTCGAGCGACTCCCCCACGCAGACGATCGGTACCAAGCCGGCGATTATGGCGGCTTCGCACTTCTGCGCCACTTCCTCATCGGATTCTGCGGCAAAACGGCGTCGTTCGGAATGTCCAGCGATCACGTAACGCACACCGAACTCGACCAGCATCACTGCAGACACATCGCCGGTGTAGGCGCCGCTCGCTTGTGCGTGGACATTCTGCGCTCCCAATGCGATCGAGCAACCCTGCAACAGCTTCTGACAAAGAGCAAGATAGGGGGCCGGTGGACACACCACCACTTCCGCACCATCCTGCTGTTCGCCGAGGGCCTGCACCAGTGCCGGCAACAGTCCGGTGATCATGGCGCCGGAACCGTGCATTTTCCAGTTACCGGCGACTAGACTACGGCGCATTCGCATAACCTTGAGCAGAGGTGCATCTGACATCGGGAAAACGGGGCGCAAATATAACCAAGTTGTAATGGGCTTGCAACCAGCGGCACCTGACGCTGCCGATCAAGCATGCAGGCGCACTTGCTCTGCGAGCTCTTCTGCAAGGCGTTGCACGAGGGCTGTATCCTCTCCCTCCACCATCACGCGCACCACCGGCTCGGTACCAGATGGTCTCAGCAATACACGCCCCTTGCGCCCAAGTGTCGCCTCCACCGAAGTCAGGGCTTCGCGAATGGCCGGCGTGGAATCCAGACGCTTCTTGTCCTTCACTCTCACATTAATCATGGTTTGGGGAAACTTGAGCATCTTGCTTCGCAGTTCGTACAGACTCGACCCGGTGCTGACCATGGCGTACAGCGCCTGCAGCGCGGACACGATGCCATCGCCGGTCGTGGAGACATCCAGACAGATGATATGGCCCGACGATTCACCTCCCAACTCCCACTGACGCTGCTTGAGCTCCGCCATGACATAGCGATCGCCCACGGCAGCGCGCGCGAAGGGAATGTCCAAAGCCTCAAGCCCGAGTTGCAGCCCGAGATTGCTCATCAGCGTGCCGATCACGCCACCGAAGTCGACATTGCGGCGACGCTTGTCACGGGCGATCAAGTAAAGAATCTCGTCACCATCGACCACATTGCCCAGGTGATCCACCATGATCAAGCGATCACCGTCGCCGTCGAAGGCTACGCCGAGATCCGCCTTTTCTGCCAACACTTCTCGCACCAGGGCCTCCGTGCAGGTCGAGCCACACTGATCATTGATATTGAGGCCATTGGGCGAGGCGCCGATAGTCTTCACCGTGGCACCCAGTTCGCGAAACACATTGCTCGCGATGTGGTAGTTGGAGCCATTCGCACAGTCCACCACAAGCTTCAGGCCAGCAAGTTTCATTTCCGAAGGCACGGTACCCTTGCAATACTCGATGTAGCGGCCACTGGCATCGGTGATGCGGGAGGCCTTGCCGATGACCTGAGACTCGACGGTAGTGATGGGCAGCTCGAGATATTCCTCGATGGCGAACTCCAATTCATCCGGCAACTTAGAGCCCTCTCCGGAGAAGAACTTGATGCCATTGTCCTCGAATGGATTGTGTGAGGCACTGATGACGATTCCCGCCTGAGCATGGAAGGTGCGCGTGAGATAGGCCACGGCGGGCGTAGGCATCGGACCGAGAAGCTTGATGTCGACGCCGGCTGCTGTGAGCCCCGCCTCTAGCGCCGCCTCAAACATGTAGCCCGAAATGCGGGTGTCCTTGCCTATCAGAATCTTGCTGCGCGCACGATGCGAGTTGGCAAACACCTTGCCGGCAGCCCAGCCCAGCTTCAGCATGAAGTCCGGGGTGATGGGGTGTTCGCCGACGCGACCACGAATTCCGTCGGTACCGAAGTATTTCTTTTCTGCTTTGTTGTTCTTCATTTCCTTACCCTTGTGTTAACTGGCTTGCGCCGGCAAAGGCGCGCTGGATTCTAATGGCGTCCATCACCGTTGCCACGTCATGGGTACGGAGGATCGCGGCGCCTCCTTGCAGGGCGAGCACGCTGGCAGCAACACCGGCGTGAACACGCTCGTCAATCGGCCTCCCAGTCACAGCACCGAGCATGGACTTGCGCGACATCCCCACCAGCAGCGGCAGGCGCAGTCCCTGGAACCGCGGAAGGTCCCGCAGAAGCTGGTAATTCTGCTCGACGCTCTTGCCAAAACCAAAGCCCGGGTCGAGCACTAGGCGCGAGCGCGCAATGCCCTGACCGACACAGACCTCGACACGCTCGGCAAGAAAGGTTCGTACTTCTGCCACAACATCTTCGTACTCAACGTTCTTTTGCATCGTGTCCGGCTCACCGCGCATGTGCATCAGGCAAATCGCGACATCCAGCCCTGCGACCGCCGCCAGCGCCCCCGGACGCCGTAGCGCGCGCACGTCGTTGACCATACCCGCTCCGGCCTCGGCTGCTTCCACCATCACGGCGGGTGTGCTGGAATCCACAGAGATGGCGATGTCGAATCGGGCATGAATGGCTTGAATCACCGGAATGACCCGATCCAGCTCTTCCTGTTCGGAAAGGCTTGCGGCACCTGGTCGCGTGGACTCGCCCCCCACGTCGATGATGGCGGCCCCTTCCTGCAACATGCGCTCAGCCACCATAAGCGCCTTGTCGACGGAAACTTGGAACCTTGTGGAGACACATGCGGCGAGACGGCCCCCATCGGAAAAGGAGTCGGGGGTGACATTGACGATTCCCATGACCACGGGAACGGAGAGGTCGATGAGATGTTCACCGACCTTGAGGAAAGTGCCGTTCACACAGATGTCCTGCAATTCGCCAGTCAGACTTCGCTGGCAGGGCCTCCGATGGGGCTGTCTGCGGAAGTCTCGGCAGAACGGCCACTTGAGCGCGCGGAACCGGAACCAGAATCGCTTTGCGACCAGTCCGCGGGCGGCCTGGGCTTCATCCCTGCCATGATGTCAGTGATCTGATCGGCATCGATGGTTTCATACTCCAGCAGCGCGTCCTTCATCAGTTCAAGCTTGTCGCGGTTCTCCTCCAGCAGGCGCTTCGCCTTGCCGTAGCACTGGTCGATGATTCGCTTTATCTCCTCATCAATGACCTTGGCTGTCTCCCCTGAATGAGCCTTTGACTGAGAGGACGTACCTCGGCCGAGAAATACCTCGCCATCATCTTCCGCATACATTAGCGGCCCTAGCTTTTCGGACAGTCCCCACTTGGTAACCATGTTGCGTGCCATGTCAGTGGCGCGCTGGATGTCATTGGAAGCGCCCGTGGTGACGCCTTCACTGCCCAGTGTCATTTCCTCGGCGATGCGGCCGCCATAGAGGCTGCAAATCATGCTGAGGATCCCTTGCTTGCTCAGGCTGTAGCGGTCTTCCTCTGGCAGGAACATAGTCACACCAAGAGCGCGGCCGCGTGGAATAATGCTGACCTTGTAGACAGGGTCATGCTCGGGCACGAGGCGTCCGACGATGGCATGACCGGACTCGTGGTAGGCCGTGTTCAGCTTTTCCTTGTCGGACATGACCATGGACTTGCGCTCGGCGCCCATCATGATCTTGTCCTTGGCCTTCTCGAACTCTTCCATGGTGACCAGCTTGCGATTGCTGCGGGCCGCGAACAGGGCTGCCTCGTTCACCAGGTTGGCCAGATCCGCACCGGAAAAGCCGGGCGTGCCACGGGCGATCACCGCCGCATTGACGCGCTCGTCGATGGGCACCTTGCGCATGTGGACCTTCAGAATCTGTTCGCGGCCACGGATATCGGGCAGGCCCACAACCACCTGACGGTCGAAGCGGCCAGGACGCAGCAGCGCAGGGTCGAGCACATCGGGGCGGTTGGTAGCGGCGATCACGATGATGCCGTCATTGGCTTCAAAGCCGTCCATTTCCACCAGCAACTGGTTCAAGGTCTGCTCGCGCTCATCATGCCCACCACCCAGCCCGGCCCCGCGGTGACGACCCACCGCATCGATTTCGTCGATGAAGATGATGCAGGGCGACTGCTTTTTGGCTTGGTCGAACATGTCACGTACGCGGGACGCGCCGACACCCACGAACATCTCGACGAAGTCGGAACCCGAAATGGAAAAGAAGGGCACCTTGGCTTCGCCGGCAATGGCCTTGGCGAGCAAGGTCTTGCCCGTGCCGGGCTGACCGACCATAAGGATGCCGCGTGGGATGCGTCCGCCAAGGCGCTGGAACTTGTCCGGCTCACGCAGGAAGTCCACCAGCTCCTTCACGTCTTCCTTGGCCTCGTCGACACCAGCTACGTCGGCAAAGGTCACTTTGATCTGATCTTCTCCCAGCAACTTGGCCTTGCTCTTGCCAAAAGACATCGGGCCACCCTTGCCACCCGCACCGCCACCCTGCATCTGACGCATGAAGAAGAAGAACAGCCCGATGATGATCAGGATAGGGAAGCTGGCCACGAGCAACTGCGACCAAATGCTCTGCCGCTCCGGCTCCGAACCAACGATTTCGACTCCGTTGTTGAAGAGGTCGTTCATCAGTTGATCATCGCCGATCATGGGGATGGTCGTGGTGAACTGGGTATTGTCCATGCGACGCCCGGTGACTGAGATGCCGGCGATGGTGACGGAGCGCACCTGGCCTGCGCGCACCTCCTTCACGAAGTCTGAATAAGTCACGGATACGCTGCTGGTCTCCTGGTTGATGTTGTTGAACACCGTCAGCAGGACTGCAGCGATGACCATCCAGAGCAGTAGATTCTTTGCCATGTCGTTCAAGGGATTATCCCCCTATCTCTGTGAAATCGAAGTTGATCGGCAGCCAAGGAGACCTTGGGCCGCACCGATCCATTGCAGGCCGTCATATTTGCCTGTGATGTGCGCACACACCAGGCATATTGGGAGTTGGTCGGGATATTACAAGATCGCCCCCGGAAAAGTCCAAGCAATGCCGGGCGCGACAGGAGAGCGCGGCGGTTGTGTAATTCTCGCGCTGGGCTACAATGGCGCCTCCTTTGGAACCGGGCAGAGCCCGCCGACCCACGCGAACCCCATGACACTGCCCGCCCAAGACAGGAAGCGTTTCCGCTCCATTGCCCACTCACTCTCGCCGATCGTCACCATCGCCCAAAAGGGCCTGGCGGAGAGCGTGCTCAAGGAAATCGACCGTGCCCTGCAAGAGCACGAGCTTATAAAGATCAAGATCTTTGCGGCCGACCGCGACGCCAGAAGGGAAATCATTGCGCAAGTGTGTGAAGTCTCCGGGGCGGAACTGGTGCAGAGCATCGGCAACATCGCCGTGCTCCACCGCGCAGCGGCCAAACCTGATCCGCGACTGTCGAACATCCTTCGCCACAAGACGCACTGAGATCGCGCAGGCAAGATCGCTCGCTCAGAGGTGCTCTACTGCCTCGATCTCGTAATGAATGTCACCGGCGGGCGCCTTCACCACGATCTCATCCCCCACTTCCTTGCCCATGATGGCGCGGGCAATTGGCGAGCCTACGGAGATGCGTCCGGCGCGCACATCGGCTTCATCCTCACCCACGATCTGATAAACGACACTCGCAGCGGTCGCCACGTTGAGCAGGGTCACCGTCGTGCCGAAGATGACTCGACCTGAGGGCTTGATGGCGCGCACATCGATGACCTCGGCATCTGCAAGCTTGCCTTCGATCTCCTTGATGCGCCCTTCACAGAAACTTTGCTGCTCGCGCGCGGCGTGATATTCGGCGTTCTCGCGCAGATCACCGTGCTCCCGGGCTTCAGCGATTGCCGCGATGATGCGGGGCCGCCGCTCGGTCTTCAATTCATTCAGTTCCGCACGCAGACGCTCGGCGCCGGCGACGGTCATCGGCACTTTTCTCATAATTCCGCGTGCAGCTCCTGGATGGTGTAGACAGAGAGATTGTCGCCATGGATCAGCGCCTCGCACACCGCCAGCGCACCCGCCATGGTGGTGGTGCAGGCGACATCATGCCGCAGCGCGGTGCGGCGGATGATGGAGGAATCAGCAATTGCCTGCTTGCCCTCGGTGGTGTTGACCACCAGCTGAACCTGGTCGTTCTTCATCATGTCGACAATGTGCGGCCGCCCTTCGTTGACCTTGTTCACCACCGTAACTGGCAGACCGGCAGCACCGATCACTGCCGCGGTGCCCTGAGTGGCGATCAGATTGAAGCCGAGCCTGTCCAGCTTGCGCGCCACTTCCACCACGCGGGGCTTGTCGGCATCGCGCACACTGATGAACACCGTGCCGCTGTTCTTGATTTCCTCGCCAGCACCGATCTGGGACTTCGCGAACGCTTCGGCGAATGTGCGGCCGACGCCCATCACCTCGCCGGTGGACTTCATTTCGGGCCCCAGGATCGGATCGACGCCTGGGAACTTGTTGAAAGGGAATACGGCTTCCTTTACAGCAAAATTCTTCGGCACGATCTCCTTCGTGAATCCCTGCTCCCTGAGACTGGTGCCTGCCATGCAACGGGCAGCGATCTTGGCCAGCGAGACACCAATGCATTTGGATACGAAGGGCACCGTGCGCGAAGCACGCGGATTCACCTCGATGATGTAAATCTCCCCGTCCTGGTAGGCCAGCTGGGTGTTCATGAGGCCGACGACGCCCAGCTCCCTGGCCAGCATGCTGACCTGCTCGCGGATGCGGTTCTGTACATCCATCGGAAGATTGTAGGGGGGCAGCGAACACGCCGAGTCACCGGAGTGCACGCCGGCCTGCTCGATATGCTGCATGATCGCGCCCACGACGACCTGCTCGCCGTCGCTCACCAGATCCACATCGATCTCGATCGCAGAGTTCAGGAAGTAGTCGAGCAGCACCGGGCTCTCGTTGCCGACCTTGACCGAGGTGCGCATGTAGCGGCGCAGCTCTTCCTCGTTGTAAACGATCTCCATGGCACGACCACCCAGCACATAGGACGGTCGCACCACAAGCGGATAGGAAATCTGCGTAGCCGCCGCGATGCTTTCTTCCACACTGCGCACGATGCAGTTGGGCGGCTGCTTCAGGCCGAGCTTGCGAATCAGCTGCTGGAAGCGCTCGCGATCCTCGGCCAGATCGATCGCATCGGCCGACGTGCCGATGATGGGGACACCAGCTGCCTCAAGGCGCGTCGCGAGATTCAATGGTGTCTGGCCGCCGAACTGCACGATCACACCCTGCGGGCGTTCGAGCGCGACGATCTCCATCACATCCTCGAAGGTTACAGGCTCGAAGAACAGACGGTCAGAAATATTGTAATCAGTGGACACTGTCTCGGGATTGCAGTTGACCATGATGGTTTCGTAACCATCCTCGCGCATCGCGAGTGCCGCGTGCACGCAGCAGTAGTCGAACTCGATGCCCTGGCCAATACGGTTCGGGCCGCCGCCAAGCACCATGATCTTTCTGCGATCCGACGGCAGCGCCTCGCATTCTTCCTCGTAGGTGGAGTACATGTAGGCGGTGGCGGACTTGAACTCGGCAGCGCAGGTGTCCACGCGCTTGAAGACCGGTCGCACATTCAGCGCATGCCGATGCCGCTGCACGCTCAACTCGGGCTGCTTCAGCAATGCCGCGATACGAGCGTCAGAGAAACCTTTCTGCTTGAGGCGGAACAAGGTGTCGCGATCAATGTTTTCGAGAGTCATGGCAGCGATGCGCGACTCTTCCTGAATGATGTCCTCGATCTGCACCAGGAACCACGGATCGACACCGGTGAGTTCCGACACGGTTTCCACACTCCAGCCCTGACGGAAGGCGTCACCGATGTACCAGATGCGCTCGCCACCGGCATCCATCAGCTCGCGCTTGAGAATGTCCATGGCATCGCTCAAACCCGTGTCAAGCACGGGATCAAAACCTGACACTCCCACTTCCAGGCCGCGCAGAGCTTTCTGTACCGACTCCTGGAAGGTGCGCCCGATGGCCATCACTTCACCAACGGACTTCATCTGCGTAGTGATGCGGTCGTTGGTCTCGGGGAATTTCTCGAAGGTGAAGCGCGGGATCTTGGTGACGACATAGTCGATGCTCGGCTCGAAGGAAGCCGGTGTGGCGCCGCCGGTGATCTCGTTGCGCAGCTCATCAAGGGTGTAACCCACAGCCAGTTTCGCAGCGACGCGTGCGATGGGGAAGCCGGTTGCCTTGGAGGCCAGAGCAGAGGAGCGGGACACTCGGGGATTCATCTCGATGATGACCAGGCGACCGGTACGCGGACACATGCCGAATTGCACATTGGAACCACCGGTCTCCACGCCGATCTCGCGCAGCACCGCAATAGCGGCATTGCGCAGGATTTGATACTCCTTGTCGGTCAGCGTCTGCGAGGGAGCCACGGTTATGGAATCCCCGGTATGCACACCCATGGCATCGAAGTTCTCGATGGCGCAGACAATGATGCAGTTGTCATTGCGATCGCGCACCACTTCCAGCTCGTATTCCTTCCAGCCGATGAGGGACTCGTCGATCAGCAATTCCTTGATGGGAGAGAGCTCGAGTCCACGCGTACAGATCTCGATGAACTCTTCCTTGTTGTAGGCGATGCCACCACCACTGCCACCCAGCGTGAATGACGGTCGGATGATGCAGGGGAAGCCCACCATGTCCAGTGCGGCAAACGCCTCTTCCATGTTGTGCGCCATGCCGTGGGCCGGTGTCTCCAGACCTATCGACTTCATGGCACGATCGAAGAGTTCGCGATTTTCTGCCTTGTCGATTGCTTCGCAGCTCGCACCGATCAGCTCGACACCGTATTTTTCCAGCACACCGTTACGATGCAGGTCGAGCGCACAGTTGAGTGCCGTTTGTCCCCCCATTGTGGGGAGGATGGCGTCCGGACGCTCGCGGGCGATAATCTTCTCCACAATCTGCCAGGTCACCGGCTCGATATAGGTGGCATCGGCCATCGCCGGGTCGGTCATGATGGTAGCCGGGTTGGAGTTGACCAGAATTACGCGGTACCCCTCTTCACGCAGCGCCTGACAGGCCTGGGCACCGGAGTAGTCGAATTCGCAAGCCTGACCGATGACGATCGGACCGGCGCCGAGGATGAGGATACTGTTTATGTCGGAACGTTTTGGCATATTCAAACCGTGGCTTCTGGCGCGGCCGGGCATACGCGCGGCCGCTGGTTTTTCGTTGCAGCCCGGACCAGCAGTCCGGGCAGGACTGGGTCTAGCGACTGGCCCTTGCCTTCATCAGGTCGATGAAGTGATCAAAGAGCGAGGTGATGTCGTGCGGGCCTGGGCTCGCTTCCGGATGTCCCTGGAAAGCAAACGCAGGCTTGTCTGTCCGCTCGATTCCCTGCAGGGTGCCATCGAACAAGGAACGATGGGTGGCCTTCAGATTCGCGGGCAAACTGGCTTCATCCACGGCAAAGCCATGATTCTGGCTGGTGATGGACACGGTGCCGTCGGCAATGCGCTGCACTGGATGGTTGGCGCCGTGATGGCCGAGCCGCATCTTGACCGTGTTGGCACCGCAGGCCAGGGCAAGAATCTGACAGCCGAGACAGATGCCGAAGATCGGGATATCGGTCTCAAGGAAACGCTTCGTCGCCGCAATTGCGTAATCACAGGGCGCGGGGTCACCAGGCCCGTTGGACAGGAAGATGCCATCCGGGTTGAGTGCCAGCACGTCCTCGGCGGGAGTCTGGGCCGGCACCACGGTCACGCGACAATTGCGCTCGGCAATCATACGCAGGATATTGCGCTTGATGCCGTAGTCGTAGGCCACCACGTGGAAGGGCTTGTCGAGCGCAGCCGGTTGGTGACCCCTGGACCACTGCCAGACACTCTCCGTCCATTCGTACTGCTGCTTGACGCTGACTTCCTTAGCCAGGTCCATTCCCTTGAGCCCCGGGAAAGAACGAGCCTCTTGCAGTGCACGCGCCTCGCCGTGCTCTTCCAGCGCCTTGCCGGTCAACAGACAGCCGTTCAGTGGACCCTTGTCGCGCAAAAGACGGGTAAGACGACGCGTATCTATCTCGGCGATCGCCACGACATTGCGTTCGCGCAGGAAGTCATCCAGTGTTTGCTGATTGCGCCAGTTGCTGGGAATGCGTGACAGATCGCGAATCACCAGGCCAGAGGCCCAGACTTTGCCTGACTCGTTGTCTTCTTCATTGGTACCAGTATTGCCGATGTGGGGGTAGGTCAGGGTGACGATCTGACGGGCATAGGACGGATCCGTGAGAATCTCCTGATAGCCGGTCATGGACGTATTGAAGACGACCTCGCCACTGGACACACCATGCGCTCCGATGGCGCGGCCGCGAAAGATACTGCCATCTTCCAATGCCAGTACTGCTGAGTTACTCAATGCATTCTCCAGGACTATGCGCAAAATCCGGGTGAAAAAAAGCGGAATGAAACAATCGCTTCATTCCGCTCTTCTGTGAATCCCGTTATGTGCTCAGATGTAAACATACTGAGGCCGCATTGTAAGTGAACAGGACGCGCGGTGTCTATGAAGGTTTCCGTCTCGCGACGGCAAAGCCCGTGTGATCAGCGTGGCATGTCGCCAAACAGCACGTCGTCAATCGAGTAGAGCCCGGGCTGTCGACCCGCCAGCCACGCAGCGGCACGTACCGCGCCGCTGGCGAAGGTCATGCGACTGCTGGCCTTGTGCGTGATCTCGATGCGCTCACCCAACCCGGCAAAGATCACGGTGTGATCGCCCACGATGTCACCGCCACGCACAGTGGCGAAGCCGATTGTGTTGCGGTCGCGCTCCTCGCTCATGCCTTCGCGGCCGTACACCGCGACCTCCTGCAGATTGCGCCCGAGCGCCTCGGCGATCACCTCGCCCATACGCAGCGCCGTGCCCGAGGGCGCATCCTTTTTGTACCGGTGATGCGCCTCGACAATCTCGATGTCCACGTCCTCCAGCACCTGGGCAGCCATCTTCAGAAGCTTGAGACAGACGTTCACGCCAATGCTCATGTTCGGTGCAAAGACCACGGGAATGCTGCGAGCCGCTTCGGCGATGCGCTGCTTTTCCTCAGCGGTGAAGCCCGTGGTGCCGATGACGATGGCCTTCCTGTGCTCAACACAGTACTGCAGATGCTGCAGTGTGGAGGCACTCGCGGTGAAATCGATCAGAACATCGAACGCAGCGGCCTGCTCATGCAGGGAGCCTACCGCAGGCACCCCAAGATGCTGAACACCCGCGAGAAGGCCCAGGTCGACACCCACAGCAGGGTCGTTCGGGAGCACCGTCCCCACTGTCACATGCAAGCCTGCATCGCTGCGCAGCACCGCCTCTGTCAGGGTCTTGCCCATTCGTCCGGCAGCGCCGGCTATTGCAATTCTCGTCATCTTCAAAGTCCATCGAGCATCTCGGGGGAAGATTATAGCGTTGGCCCGGTAGCACGGCCAAAGAGAATCAGGGCTTGCCGCCCCCATGCTTATTCGGCAAACTCCCACCCTGATGACACAGCTGCAAAAGTATCTTGTTTGTAATTGATTTGTCAGCAAAAACTCACCTGAATTCGAGCTTCTGGCACTCCGGAAAGAAATGAGCGATACCCCGGTCTTGGACGATAGACGCAAGAAGGAGCGCTACGAAGCGCTGGTCGACGCCTTGTACCAGGACGTCTATCGCTATGCCTACTGGATCTGCAAGAACAGTGCGCTGGCCGAAGATCTGGTACAGGAAACTTTTCTGCGTGCATGGCGGTCTCTCGACAGTCTGCAGAATGACAAGGCCGCCAAGGCCTGGCTGTTCACCATTCTGCGACGCGAGAACGCCCGCCTCTATGAGCGCTACCGTCCGGAGCTGGTCGATATCGAGGACCAGTCCATCGCCGATTCGGACGAGAACGAGCCTGATCAGCGCATGGATCGCCGATTGCTCCACGAGGCCATCGGAAAGCTGGAAAAGGACTATCGTGACCCATTGATGCTGCAGGTAATCGGCGGCTTCAGCGGCAAGGAAATCGCGGAAATTCTCGAGCTGAACAACAACACCGTGATGACGCGGCTGTTCCGAGCCAGAGGCAAATTGCGCCAGGCGTTCTTTCCTGACAGCGAACTCACGGATGACTTTTCTGGAGAAGACACGTTCGACGAGCACAGCTGAACCCTGTCTCACGAACGGCCACTATTGCCAATGACAAGGGGTAGAACCCCGACAAGAGTCAAGACTATGGATGACTTTGAATTCAGAAAGCGTGGCCTGGCCAACCCCCACGATTCAAGTGACGATTTCATCAACGCTGCCGCAGCAGACCCTCAGCGCGGGCAGTGGCTGCAGGACCTGCAGGCGCTGGACGCGCGCGTGCATGCTGCCGCCATCTCCATCGAGGTACCTGCAGGGCTGGCCGAGCGCCTCAAGGTGCATGCCACCACGCAGGTCGGTCCGGCCATAACGACGGCCAGCGTCACCGCACTCCCCGTGCGCTCACGTTACCAGCGCTATTACGCCATGGCCGCCAGCCTGGTGATCACGCTCGGTGTGATCATGTCCTCAGGCTTGTGGACAGCACGTCCGAGTGCTGCAGACATCAAGTTTCATGACGACATCATCGGGCACATGTACCGCGAGACTCCGCGCATAGAGAACGCCACCGCCGACCTGAGCATGGAAGAAATCAATCAGGTCATCGAGGCGGCAGGCGGCCATCTGCGCGATGATGAGCGCATCAAATCGGCGCATATCAAGTTCGCCAATGACTGCAACGTGGTGCCGTCCATCAAGGGCGCTCACATCGTGCTGGAAGGCACCAAGGGCTCGGTCTCGGTGATCATGATCCACAATTCTCCCGTGAGCACCGAGTTCGATGTGAACGATCCGCGCTTCCAGGGCAAGATCATTCCCTTCGGTCAAGGCAATCTGGTCATCCTGGGCGAAAAGGAAGAAAGCCTGGAGAGCTACGAGACACTGATCACCGAAACCTTCGAGTGGGTCATCTGAAGCCAGCTCGACACGCTGCCGGTCAGAAACGTTCTGCCGGCAGTGCCATCACCGTGGCGCAGCCACTCTTGATTTCAGCCGCCAGCGCCTGCCGTACCGGCATCATTCGCGCCATGAAGAAGCGCGCCACCGTGAGCTTGTCTTCGTAAAACGCCTTGTCGACCCCTGCGCGTGACAGGGCGCACTCGGCAGCAACCCCCATTCGACACCACATGAAGCAATAGAGCAGTTGCGACAGCAGGCGCAGATAGGGCACTGACGCGGCTCCCGTTTCGTCCGGATTGGCAGCCGCCGCCTCACGCAGCCACTGACTGACCGCACGGGTCTGCGCCAGCGCCGCCGACAACTCGGCCAGAAACGCCCGCGTGCACGCGGTCTCAGCCTGTTTCTGCAAGAAGCCTTCGATATCCTCCCACAGAGTTTCCAACAGTCCCTCTTGATCGCGCACCACCTTGCGCCCGGCAAGATCGAGTGCCTGGACGCCGTTGGTACCCTCATAGATCTGGGCGATGCGGGCATCGCGCACGTTCTGCTCCAAACCCCATTCACGTACATAGCCATGACCGCCCAGCACCTGCTGAGCATTGACGCAAGCCTCGAAACCGCGATCCGAGAACGCGGCCTTCGCCACCGGAGTCAACAGCGCCACCAGGCGGGCGGCGCGTGCCTTGCGCTGCGGATCAGGATCGAAATGCACGGTGTCGAGCTGGGCGCCTGTATACACGGCGAGTGCGCGACCGGCCTCCAGGTCGGCACGCACCGTCAGCAACATTCTCCGCACATCGGGGTGAACCAGGATCGGGTCGGCGCTGCCGCCGGGATTCATCGGCCCGGTGGCGGCGCGCCCCTGCAGTCGCTCGCGGGCATAGGCCGAGGCCACCTGCAGCGAGTGCTCCGCCAATCCGATGCCCTGCAGGCCGATGGACAGTCGCTCGTAGTTCATCATTGTGAACATGCAGGCGAGCCCCTTGTTTGCCTCGCCGACAAGATAGCCGGTGGCGCCGTCGAAATTCATGACACAGGTGGCCGAGGCCTTGATGCCCATCTTGTGTTCGATGGCGCCGCAGGACACCCCGTTGCACGCACCAGGCTTGCCACTGGCATCCGGCAGTTGCCGGGGCACCACGAAGAGCGAGATTCCCTTGGGGCCGGAAGGCGCATCCGGCAGGCGGGCGAGCACCAGGTGAATGATGTTGTCGCTCAGATCATGTTCGCCACCGGTGATGAAGATCTTGGACCCGGTGATGCGATAGCTGCCCTCTCCGTCCGGCTCTGCGCGGGTTTTCAGCAGACCGAGATCCGTGCCGGCATGGGACTCGGTAAGACACATGGTGGCGGACCACTCTCCGGAATACAGACGCGGCAGGTAAAACGCCTTGATAGGCTCGGAGGCATGGCTGACCAGGGCCAGACTGGCGCCCGCCGTGAGAACGGGATAAAGCGCAAAAGAGGTATTGGCGCCCATCATCATTTCCTCGACCAGCACCGCAAGCACCTTCGGCATGCCCTGACCGCCATGGGCCGGATCACCGCACAAGCCGACCCAGCCGCCTTCAGAGTACCGCCGATAGGCCTCGCGAAAACCGGCCGGCGTATGCACGCGACCCGCCTCGAACCGACAGCCTTCTTCATCGCCCGGACGGTTCAGCGGCGCCAGCACCTCGGAAGCCAGCTGTGCGGCACTCTCCAGCACGGCATCCATGAGGTCTGGCGTGACTTCGGCAGTGCCAGGCATGGCCGCACACAAATCCCCGGCGCGCTGCACCTGGTGCAGCACAAAATGCATATCCTTGAGGGGTGCCTGATAGCCTGCCATGGAAGTCTCCGTTGCCTGTTCGGGAATGCCTTGAGCCTACCTTAGAGAGCCGGGCGAGTGTGGTCAATTGCCGTGCTCGCTGGCAAACCCGGGCAGTGCATCAAGCCTCAGGTGAGACATAGCCTGAGCAACTCGCTCGGAGTCAGTCAGTCCATGCAGAGGAGGAACATGCCCCAGAAAAGGCGCGGGCAGTCGTTGGGCGATGGCGTCCATGTGGTCCTGCACAAAGGGCATGTCCCGGTCGATCTGATTCGCTACCCAGCCAGCCAGTGACAGGCCATCGGCCAGAATGGCGCGGGCGCTCAACAGAGCGTGATTGATGCCCCCCGGACCCAGGCCGACCACCAGAATCACCGGATGGCGCAGCAGTTTTGCCAGATCTGCCTGAGTCTGACGGTTGTTCAGCGGCGCGTGCCAGCCCCCGATGCCTTCGATCAGGGTCAGCCCGGCACGCTGCATCAACACGGCGCGGCAGTAGCCCTCCAGACGGCCAGCATCCAGGCGTCGCCCTTCCTGCTGCGCGGCGATGTGGGGCTCCACCTCCAGACGCAGACTTACCGGATTGGTCATGGCACTGGGCACCTCGATGCTCGAGTGCTCGCGCAACAGCAGCGCATCCTGACTGCACTTCCCCTGTGGAGTCTCATCGCAGCCGACTGCCAGCGGCTTCATGCCGAGCGTGCTCACGCCATCCGCGCGCGCCGCCCGCAGCAGCGCTGCGGCAATCAGGGTCTTGCCGACACCGGTGTCGGTGCCGGTAATGAAAAAGGTGATGGGATCACGTGACATCATGAGCAAGCCTTTTCCGCACACGCGGTTCGCTTGCGAGAATAGCATTTGCGCCCACCTTGATGCCTGCCTCGCGCAAGTCCTTCGGCGACCACCTATACTCGACGGGCTGACTCATTCCGAACCGGCCACAGCCTGCCAGCCTTGGGGAAGAACCCGGTCCATTTCTGACCACTCGGCAAGCATGATGACATTGCTCGAATGCCCACTTTGTGGCGGGACCGCCACAACGCCCTGCGGCCTATGCATACCCTGCGAGAGGGGACTGCCGCGGCCAATGCACCCCTGCGAGCGCTGCTCATGCGAGATTCCCGTCGATGGCCCCTGGCAGCGCTACTGCGAATCTTGCCTGGTGGCTCCTCCGGGTTTCGACCGATGCCTGGCTGCGTTTCGCTATGAATTTCCAGTGCGCGAACTGATTGCCGGATTCAAGTTTAGGGCGGATTTCGCGCTCGGACGCAGCCTGGCTATCCTCCTGGCAGAGCGCCTGCGGACATCTTTCGAGCACTCTGGAGAACGCCCCGTACTGGTGCCGGTCCCGCTGCATGAGAGGCGTCTGCGAGGGCGCGGCTTCAACCAAAGTCTACTTGTCGCCAGAGTGCTGGCTGATCAGTGCGCACTACCACTGGCCGCTCGACACTGCAATCGAGTGCGAGCAACGCCCCCTCAGCGAGGCCTGGGAGCCGGCGAGCGGCAGGTCAATCTGCGCGGGGCCTTTTCCATCAGACAGCCAGGCCGGGTCTTTCCCCATGTCATCATTGTGGATGACGTCGTCACCACCACCAGCACGGTCAGTGAAATTGCCGCTCTCTATCGCCGTGCCGGCAGTCGCCGCGTCGACGTTGCCTGTCTGGCCCGCGTGAGCTGAAACCCGGACACGTTCATGCGCTGCAGCGCGACACTGAACGAGGAAGGAGTAGTAGCAGGAATGTGCGCCAGATGGGGCGGCGAGCAGAGGTCAGAACTGGTACTTGATGGAGCCGTAGGCGACACGACCACCCTGCCCCACCAATCCGGTGCCAGCGGGGGGGAGCGGCTGGGGTCGTGTATCGAACAGATTGCGCACCCCGACGGAGAAAACGGCGTGTCCTTGCTTGCCGGCTTTCATGTTGTAACCGTATTGCAGGTCAAGAGTGGTCATGTTTCCGACGATCTCGTTCAGCTGCTCCATGTCGATATTGCCGATTTCCTCGAAGTTATCGAAGTAGTGAGTCACCGCGCTGGCAGTATGCTGGCCGGCCTGCCAGGTCAGCATGACGCTGCTCTGCAGTTCCGTGCCCGTCGGCACCAGAGTGTTTTCGCTCATCGGCAGCAGCGGGCCCTGGAAGCCTCGGGGCGGACTGTCTGGGTCATAAAGATAGGTGGCCATGGTGCTGACGATGAACTGACCGAAACGGGGTGACTTCCAGACGTAGGAAGCGCTCAGGTCTATCCCGTGCGCCATCTGACCAGGCACCACGGAATCCTTGACGGACGGAGCCTCGATCAGCCCCTTGTAAAGATTGCTGTCATCAATGAAGAGCGCGCTGCCGGGGCTGGCCGGCTGGGGCGGCTCCGGCATCAGCCGCGCGGCTGCCGGTGGCTCCTGCACTTCGATGCGCCAGGCATCCGCACGCAGATCAAGCCCTCGGGCGGGCGAGAAACTCATGCCGAGATTCAGATTGCTGAAGAATTCGCTGGCAAAGGGTGAATTGAGCCTGCCGAGAGAGACATTGAGGCCGGTGTCCGCGTCTGGCACCAGGGAGGAAGGCAGTGCCACAGTTCCCGTCAATGACTGTGCAGATACCGGCGCGGCGTCACCAAGGCCGACGACAAGCCCCGTCAGCAATGCCAAACTGACACGTGAAATCTGCACTGAAGTTCCCCTGATAACCGTCCGCAAATGCCGAAGACAAGCCCTGAAGCTGGTCTCGAAGCGAGCTTGGGCCTTAGTATACACAGCGAATCAGAAAACGACAGCGCGCAGGTTGCTCTCGATGCGACACATTTCGCCCTGCTCGGGCAAGCTCTCCAGCAGCGTGGAGACCCTGTTGGACTGCCCTGGAATGCACAGATCCGGTGCAATCTCGGCCAGCGGCGCCAGCACAAAACGACGCTCGGCCATCCGCGGATGCGGCAGGATCAAGTCGGATGTGGCACTCTGCTGTTGACCGAATAACAGGATATCAAGGTCGAGCGGTCGGGCGGCATTGCGCAGAGTACCGCGCTGACGCCCCGCCTGGGCCTCCAGCGCCTGCAGGCGTTGCAGCAGGGCATGCGCGTCTCCGACCACGGGCACGAAGGCCGCTACCGCATTGACGAAGAGCGGTGAGCCGGACGGACAGTCGAGCGGAGTAGTCTGCCAGAGCGAGGATACGACAAGCCCTGTCCGACTCTCGGCGACCAGTGCGGAGAACGCAGCCAGCACACACTGCTGCGGCTCGCCCGCAGCGCCCGGAAGGTTCGCGCCGATGCTGACAAAGCAGACGGGCGCCTGGCCAGCGGACTTCAGCTCAGCCAGCGTACCCCGGGTGATATGGTTGCGAGAGTTCATGGACGGACTCGACGAACACGGCCACGTTCTGCGGATCGACATCCGGCGTGATGCCATGCCCCAAATTGAACACATGGCCGTTGCCCGGCCCGAAGTCCTGCAGAATCCTCCCGACTTCGGCGCGGATGCTCTGCGCAGTGGCATAGAGAATGGACGGGTCCATATTGCCCTGCAGGGATACCTTGCTGCCAATCCGTGCGCGAGCTCGACCGATGTCGATGGTCCAGTCCAGACCGACGCAGTCACAACCGCTGTCTGCAATGTCTTCCAGCCAGAGGCCGCCATTCTTCGTGAACAGGATGACCGGCACCTCACGGCCTTCCGAGACGCGCGTCAACTGCTGCACCACCTTTTTCATGTAGGCCAGCGAGAACTGCTGATACGCCGGCGTGGACAGCACACCGCCCCAGGTGTCGAAGATCTGCACGGCCTGAGCGCCGGCCGCGATCTGGGCATTCAGGTAATCAGCCACCGCACGGGCCAGCTTGTCCAGCAGCAGGTGCATGGCCTGAGGCTGGTTGTACATGAAGGACTTGGCGTGACGGAAATCCTTGCTGCCGCTGCCTTCGATCATGTAGGTCGCCAGGGTCCAGGGGCTGCCGGAAAACCCGATAAGCGGCACGGCGCCATTGAGCTCACGACGAATGACAGACACGGCATCGGTGACGTAGCTCAGATCACGCGCGGTGTTCAGCTCGGGCAGTGCCAGCACGTCTTCCTCTGTGCGCACGATCTTGCGGAAGCGCGGCCCTTCGCCTTCCGTGAAGTAGAGGCCCTGCCCCATGGCATCGGGAATGGTCAGGATATCGGAGAACAGAATGGCGGCGTCCATCGCATAGCGGCGCAGGGGCTGCAGCGTGACTTCGCAGGCCAGCTCGGGAGACTTGCACAGACTCATGAAATCGCCCGCCTGCTTGCGCGTCGCGCGGTACTCAGGCAGGTAACGACCTGCTTGGCGCATCATCCAGACCGGAGTCATGTCCACACTCTGCCCTGTCAGAGCACGCAAAAATCTGTCGTTCTTCAACACTGTCAACGCGGTGTCCTCTGGCTGCTGGGAGTATCGGGGAATCCGGCACATCAGGGGCGGCATTCTACACACCGCCCCAATGGCTCACAAACCGGAGCTCAGGTCAGTTGCCACCGACTATTTCTGCTTGGACAGTGCCAATGCTGCGAATCCAGGGCTCCAGTCGGCCCAGTTCACCGGTCAGTCCTGAGGCAGCGGTCTGAGCAGCAGAACGGCTGGGGTAGGCGCCCATCATGATGACGAACCACGGATTGCCCTGATTGGTGGTTTCGAACCAGTAAAGCGGCACGCTGGCATGACGGCGCACGAAGTCTTCCACGTTGGCGCGCGAAGTCGAGCCCAGCAGCTGCACGGTAAACTGATTGGCCGGCAGCGCACGAATGCGTGTGTGCTGCGACGCCAGAGGCGCAGTGGGGTCGCTGGCGCTGGAAGCCGCGGCGGGGCGTGCCGGCGCTGCAGCAGGAGCCGGCGTGCTGGCGGCAGGCGTCGACGTGGAAGTCGGTGTCGCTGCTGCCGCTGCAAGGGGAGCCGGAACACTGTTGCCGTCATTCACCGCCGGAGCCGTCACTGGCTCCGGATCTGCAGCCGGCGGTGTCACGCCGTCAGCGACTGGAATGCCTGTGGCCAGCCCTGCCGCAGGGGCATCCGACTGAGGGGCGAGGTCGGCAGGGGCCTGATCCTGGGTCTCTACCACGGTGCGAATGGCAGGCACTGGCTCCAACGGAATGGGCACCGGCTCCGACAGGTTGGATTGCGCGAGCTCTGGCGAGTCATCCCCACCCAGCACCAGTGCCACCAGGATCACCAGTACAAGAGCCCCGGCAGTGCCATAGACATAAGGCCTCGGCAGATCCGCCGGAAGGCGAGGCAGCAATTCCATCAGATCAAGTCCGACATCTCCGAGCATCTCGCTGGCCCGGGCATTGATGGCTGCCGGAATTCCTCCAGAGAGCTTGTGTATGCGTTCGATCTGACGGTTGGAAAACGGCAGCGCACGGGCGTCGTCCTGCTGATAGCCCGCAGCGCTCAAACGGTAGCGCAGGTAAGCGCGCGTTTCCTCGAGATTGAAAGCCGGCAGCTGCACCGCCGTGAACTGGGGCTGCCCCTCCCGCATGGGACAGGTGTAGTCCAGCATGTCCAGCAAGGACTGTTCGCCCAGAAGCAGCAGGTGAAACGTGCTTTCGTGATTTTCGTTGAGCGCCAGTTTCGTCAGGAGACTGAGGGCGTCGTCGCCCAGTTCGTGAGCACTGTCCACGATCAGCACCACGGTGCGCGACTGCCGGTGCAGGGCAGCGAAATAGCGCTGCAGCGCAGACTTCAGTTCACTGAGCGTGGCCTGTGCGGGGAAATCCAGGACGAAGGCCTTGAACAGGTCTTCCAGCAATTGCGCTGGCGTGGTGAGCAGGGTGGCACGAATGCGAGCCACCACCTGATCACGATCGGCATGGCGTGCAAAGAAGTCCGCCAGGGTGGTCTTGCCACTGCCTGCCGGACCTGTCAGCGCGACGATGTCCTCGCTTTCCCGCGCCAGCAATTGCATCTGGTCCAGACTCGCGCGGCGCATCGCCCCAGGGAAAAGGCTTTCCAACGGCGCATACGCCGCAAAAGGGTCTCTGCTCAGGCCAAGGTCTGCCAGTCGCTCACTCAGATCTCGCACAGGTGTTCTCCCGCCTCCAGTGTCTGCTCCAGCAATACGGCGTCGATGCCGCTTTCGATCACGGCCCTGCCGAGACCACGCATCAGGATGAAGCGAATCCTGCCACCCTGCACCTTCTTGTCAAAGGCCATCAGGCGCAGGTAGTCCTCCGCACTGACGCCTGCAGGCGGCACCACCGGCAGCCCGGCGCGCTGAAGCAGTGCCTTGGCACGTCGCGCCTCGGCACTTGTGATCCAGCCCAGGCGCGCCGAAAGATCGGCCGCCATCACCATGCCCACCGCCACCGCTTCGCCATGCAGCCAGTTACCGTAGCCCATGACATTCTCGATGGCGTGACCGAAGGTGTGTCCCAGATTGAGCAGGGCACGCACGCCGCCTTCGCGCTCATCCGCCGCCACGATGCGGGCCTTGTCCTCGCAACTGATGCGCACCGCTTCTGCCAGGAGCGGCTGTTCGCGCGCCACCAGTCCGTCGATGTTGGATTCCAGCCACTCGAAGAAAGGCAGATTGTCGATCAGGCCGTACTTGACCACTTCAGCCAGACCAGCCTTCAGTTCACGCTCGGGCAGCGACTGCAGCACACCTGTGTCGGCCAGCACGCAGCGCGGCTGGTAGAAAGCGCCGATCATGTTCTTGCCAAGGGGATGATTGACCCCTGTCTTGCCGCCCACCGAGGAGTCTACCTGGGACAGCAGCGTAGTGGGGACCTGAATGAAGTTGACCCCTCTCTGGTAGCTGGCAGCCGCAAAACCTGTGATGTCGCCCGTGACGCCGCCGCCCAGGGCGATCAGCGTGGTACTGCGTTCATGGCGCTCCTGCAGCAGCTTGTCATAGATCAGCGACAGTGTGTCCAGCGTCTTGGTGTGCTCGCCATCGGGCAGGATGAGGGTGTCAACACGCAGATCGCCAAGTGACTGCAGAACCACCTGCAGATACAGGGGGGCGACGACGTCGTTGGTCACGATCAGGGCGCGTTGACCAGGCACATGGGCGCGCAGAAGTCCGGGCCTTGTCAGCAGATCCTGGCCGATGTAGATGGGATAGGCGCGCTCGCCCAGACTGACTTCCAGCGTGATCATGGCTTCAACTTACCCTGGCGGCTTGGACGACTCCGCGTTCCTGCAACTGCCGCACGATTTCCGCGCATACCGAACGCGGACTACGGCGACTGGTGTCTATCGTGATGTGAGCGGTCTCGCGATACAGCGGCTCGCGGATCCTGATGAGTTCCTTGATCTTGGCAAGAGGATTGTCGGTCTGCAGCAAGGGGCGATTCTTGTCTTTACCCGTGCGCTCCAGCTGTTGCGCCACCGAAGCGCGCAGATAAACAACGATGCCGCGCGAATGCAGATTGCGGCGGCTTTCCGCTGCGAGAACGGCACCGCCGCCGGTCGCCAGGATGATGCCCTCTCGCTGCGTGAGCGTATCGATCATCTTCGCCTCGCGGACGCGAAAACCCTGCTCGCCTTCCACGTCGAATATCCAGGGGATGTCGGCGCCAGTCGCGAATTCGATCTCGCGATCGGAGTCATGCAAGGGCATATTCAGTGCTGCGGCAAGGAGGCGACCGATGGTGCTCTTGCCAACACCCATCGGCCCGATCAGAAAGATGTTTTCCTGCTTGTCCATTTGCCGTTGCTGCTCCACCCAAAGCTCGATTGATCGGCATTGTACCCTTGGCAGGACGGCGAAATCACGGGCGATCTCAGCGCGCGTTGATTTCCACAATGATGCGAGGTGTGATGAATATCAGCAGCTCCGTGCGACGATTCTCATTATTGGTGCGTTTGAACAGTCGCCCCACATAAGGCACATCGCCCAGCAGGGGTGTCTTGGTTTCCGTGGTGGTGGTCTCCTCGCGAAATACCCCACCCAGCACGACAGTGTCCCCATTCTCCACCAACACACTGGTGTTGATCGAATTGGTGTTGATCGCTGGCACAGTGCCTGTGCCGGGGGCTACCGAGTCCTGATGGATGTCGAGTTGCATGATGATCCGTCCATCCGGGGTGATATGAGGAGTGACTTCCAGTGATAGCACGGCATCGACGAACTCCGTGGTGGAGCCGCCTGCAGTACCACCTGCCTGAGCCTGATAGGGTATCCGGACACCTGACTGAATGGTGGCAGAGACCTTGTCCTGAGTGGTCACCTTCGGCCGGGCAATGACCTCGCCGTTGCCACTGCTTTCCAGAGCAGAGAGCTCCAGCTCGATCAGGCCGCTGTTGCTGGTGAAGCCCACCGAGAACGAAGAGGCGCTGGCATCCTGCACTCCCAGATCGACCGCCAGCGCATCGGGGAATGAGGTGCTGCCAACGGGAATGGTTACCGAGGCGATCGCCTGCGCCACGATGGCTGGGATCAGACTCGGGTCCGAGCCGTCCTGCAATGCCTGCACGCGCGCAGCCTCGCCTGCAGCCAGGGCTTCCTGAAATGCGGCGGATTCCGCCACTCGATTGTTCCTCTGCTCCAGCGTCGCTGCCTGGTTGCCCCCGTAGCGGAAACCGTCACTGGAGTCTGTGCGTCCTGCGCCACCCCAGCGAATGCCCAGATCGCGACCAAAGTCAGTGGAGACATTCACGATGCGTGCCTCGATCAGCACCTGCCGCACAGGTACATCGAGCCTGCTGAGCAGCTCGCGCACCTCCTCTAGTTTTTCCGCCACGTCGCGAATGATGATGATGTTGGTACGGGCATCCACCGTGGCACTGCCGCGACTGGACAGCACGCCGGTGGCGCCCGACTCTGGTGTCACCAGCGCGGCGGGTGCGGCAGGGTCGGTGGCAGGCGCAGGTGCAGCGCCCGCACTGCCGATGGGCGAGCCAGTGAGCAAGGTGAGAATGTTCGCGGCATCGGCATAATTCACCTGAATGAACTCGGTAAGCAGCGGCGCCAGAGCCTGCGCCTGATAACTCGCATCGCGCGCTTGCTGCTCCTGCGCCGCGATCTCGTTGGCGGGCGCCACATAAAGGACATTGCCGACCAGGCGCTGGGCCAGATTGCGCGATTGCAGTACCAGGTTCAGCGCCTGGTCCCAGGGAACATCCTGCAGTTGCAGAGTGATGTTGCCGGTGATTGCATCGCTGGCAACCAGGTTCAGGTCGTTTTCCTCGGCCAGCAACTGCAGCACGGAGCGCACTTCGATGTTCTGGAAGCTCAGAGACACCAGGGTACCGGAATAGCGCGAGGCCGGATCGGCATTGGCCGCCGCTGCACCGGGTGGCGTGACGCTGATGGTGTACTGCCGCCCCTGCTGATAGGCGACGTATTCAAACTGACCATTCAAGTCGATGGCAATTGTGGCATTGCCTCGCTGTGGATAGACATCCACCGTGTTGACGGGCGTGGCAAAATCGATGACATCGAAGCGCCTGTTGAGGCGCTCGGGTACGTCAGCACCCGCGAATTCTACATAGACGCGACTGCCGACCTGCTCAGCATTGCCAATGATCTGTTCATCACTCAAGGTGATGATGACCTGGCCTTCATTGATCTTTCTACCACGGCGGAAAATGACGTCGGCGATGGCTGGTCCACCGGAGGCCGGCGGCGTGGCGATCGCCGGCCCGCGAGGTGCCGCAGGCGTCGCTGCCCGGGCGTTGTTGCCGCCCAGCAGCACCACGAGCGTGTTGCCCTCAATACGTGTCTGATAGTCGACCGGCGTCACCAGATTGAAGACCAGACGAGTGCGATCGGAGGTCTCAAGCAACATCACACTCTGGGCATTGGCAGCACCAAGTTCGAAACGACGTTCGGCCAGTGCAATCTGTATATTGCCCAGATCGATGGCTATTCGTGCTGGGTCGGTCTGCGCGAAAACGCCAGGTTGGGGCGGCACACCGTCGAATTCGAGCCGGACCTCAATGCTGTCACCCGGTAGATTCGAGAAGCCGATGCTGTTGAGTGTCACGACGTCCTGCGCCTGCGTGAGCGTTGCGCAGATACTCAACAGCATCAGGACAGCCGCTCGTAGGCCTCTTCGCCATGCTCGGCACCTGAAGCTTGATGTCCTCGTCTCTGTCACCATTCTCAGATCACCTCTACTGGCAGCGCAGCACTTGCTGCACCTTTTCTTTCCGTGCATTTGGCAGTGCGTATGGCGTCTTGGTTTCAAAGCTGCAGCGGCAGTGTGCGCGCCCGCTCAACCCAGCTGCCCGCGCCAGCCGGCACGATCTCGATCAGTTCCACGTCGGAAGCTGAGAGACGCACCACCCGCCCGTGATTGCGCCCCATGTAGTTGCCGACCCCCACCCGATGCAGCAAGCCGTTGCTGTCACGGATCAGTGCGATGACGCTGCGCTCGCGGGTGATCATGCCGACCAGGGTCAGTTCAGTGAGGGCGAAGCTCTCCAGCGCTTCCGGCGCCCTGTCGAAGTCCGGCTGCACGACATTGACAGGTTTCTCGGCGGGCGTGGCGCCCACCAGGATCGGCACATCGAAGGGACTGCGCTGCGAAGCTGCACTGTAGGCAAACGCTTCGTTGGGCTGGGACTGCGGCATGGGCTCGATCTCACCACCAGGTCGAAGCGACACCTCGATGATGAACTGCTGCAGGTCATCCATGGCGTCACGCCGGCCACACGCAGCCAACAATGTCAGCGTACAAAGCAGGAGCAGGCGGGAGAGGGGGCGCTCAATGCTCATTGGCGAACTCCGCTGCTTCCTGCGCCGCACTCTGCGCAGCCAGCTCTTGCTTTGTACGGTAACGATAGGTCTTGGCCAGAATGCTCATGGTCAGGGGGCTGCGTGTGTCCGGCGTCGTGATCTCGAAGTCATGCAGGGTCACGATGCGCGGCAGACGGGCCACGCCACTAACGAAAGTGCCGAAGTCGTGATAACTGCCGAGCACTTGCACCTGAATTGGCTGCTCGATGTAGAACTCAAGTTCCAATTCCTCGTCAAGCTCGATACGGGCGAAGTGCAGGCTCGCACCCAGGCCGGTTTCGGTAACATCATCTACAAGGTCGGGCACTTCCGTCCGGCTGGGCAGCTGGCGTAGAAGCTCGGAGAACGCGTTTTCCAATTCGACTGCCCGCGCCTTGTGTTGCTCGAGGTTGGCTGCCAGCACTGCCTTCTGCCCGAACTCCGTGCGCAATGTCACCTCCTCTGCCTGCCAACGCCCGAGTTCCGCCTGCAGATTGCGGATGTCGAACCACAAGCCGGCGGCCAGGCAGAGGAAGAAGAGCACGGCGGCAAGCACGAACTTGACGACGCCGGGCCATGCGCCGATCGACTCGATGTCACTGAGATTGTTCCAGTCGAAACTCTGCAGCTGCTTGATCAGCGAGGACATTGACATCTCAGTGCTGCTCCCCGCGCTCGGGTGACTGCAAGAAAAGCGTCAGCGAGAAGGCATTCGCCTGACGCTGATCTGAATTGGCGTCGACCGCAGCCGCCGAAATCTGCTGCAAGCTCGGATTGCTGAACCACTCGGAATTGTCGAGTCGCCGCATCAGCTCCGAGACCTTGTTGTTGGACTCGGCGATGCCTTCGATCTGCAGGCGATCTCCCTCGCGCTGAAGGGCATTGAAATAGACACCCGTGGGCAGAGCCTTCACCATTTCATCGAAGATGCGCACGATCACTGGCCGTGAGCCCTGCAGTTCGTGAATGACTTCCATGCGCGCGTTAATCTGTGCCTTCTGCTCTTTCAACTGGTCGATCTCAGCTACACGCGCGTCCAGCACCAGGATCTCGCGGCGCAGGAAGTCATTGCGTGCCTGCTGATAACGCATATCGGAGCGGAAACTGTGATCGATCATGACGATGATGCCAGCGGCAATGATGAGCACGCCGAGCAGCAGCACGATGAATTCGCGTTTGCGCTCCTCGCGCAGCTGTTCCCGCCAGGGCAGAAGATTGATATGCGCCATCAGTACTTGCTCCTCATGGCCAGGCCGCAGGCGATCATCAGCGCAGGCGCATCGTTGGCCAGCAGGGTCTTGTTCACCTTGCTGCCCATGGCGATGTCCTGGAAGGGATCGGCCACCATGGCCGGCGTGGCAAGCTGCGCCCTCACAAGCCCGGCCAGACCATCGATGGCCGCCACACCGCCCGCCAGAATGATCTGATCGACATCGTTGTATTGACTGGAAGAGAAGAAGAACTGCAGCGAACGGCTGATCTGCTGCACAGCGGCCTCCCTGAACGGCGCCAGTATTTCCTGTTCGTACTCTTCGGGCAGCGTGCCGCGCCGGATGGCAATTTGCGCCTCGAGGGCGGACAGCCCGAAACGGCGCTGCACGTTCTCAACCAGTTGTCCTCCGCCGAATAGTTGTTCGCGCGTATAGATGGTCCGCGCTTCCAACAGGACCTGCAGCGTGGTGACGGTCGCACCGATGTCGAAAATCGCCACGATGTGCGGGTCAGTGCCTGCCAGCTGACTTTGCAGCAGACTCAACGCACGCTCCATGGCAAAAGCCTCGATGTCGACGACCCTGGCCACCAGTCCGCCGGAATGCAGCGCTGCCACGCGGGACTCCACGTTCTCCTTGCGGCAGGCGACCAGTAGCACATCGACGACGTCGGAACGCGGATCGACCAGTTCCTGGCGATCGAAGTCAATGGCGACTTCGCTCAGCGGATAGGGGATGTACTGATCGGCCTCGACGATGATCTGATTTTCCATCTCGGAATCGCTCATGGTGGCGTCCATCTCGATGATCTTGGTGATGACGGCCGAACCAGCCACAGCAATGGCGACCTCCTTCGTGAAGGGCGCTAAGCTCGATAGCGCCTGCCGGATGGCGTCACCCACCGCCTCGATGTCGCGGATGTGTTTATCCACCACTGCACCGATCGGCAGCTGGCGGATGACATAGTTCTCCAGGCGATAACGACCGTTTCTTAGACTGAACTCAAGCAGTTTCACGGCGGAGGAGCTGATGTCCACGCCCAGCAGGGTTCTTGTTTTCCTGCACAGCAATTGCAGCACGTTGATCGGCCTTGAAAAGCTATGGATGAACATGGAGCGGGGTCGTTTCGAGTATAGACGCGCTCGGAAAATAGCTCCTTGCCGAAGTCGAATTCTGATACCTGCAACGGAATTAGAAAATTTATATAATAAATTCAATAAATTAAATAAGAATTTCGATAAATAACTTCATACTACCATCCGGTTCACGCCCCCCAGCAAAGGGTGCCGGGAAGCACACGCCCCTCCCCTGACCGAGGGTGTTGACTGGCTTGAGATAACCTTCGAGCAGACAGTCGAAGTGAAATCGTGTTTTGCTGGTTCAAGAAAGGAATTCGGCGATGCTCAGGCGCCTTATCCGTCAGGGCGCTGAGCGAGCGCAAGGCCACGGACTGCCCCCGCAATCCCGATTGTGGCTCTCAAGATTAATGCGTCGACAGCATATATAATGGCGGTAGACTGCGACTTCCCGTGGGACGAATGCAGGCGTTTGAAGGTCTCTCCGGCAGGAGCCGGCAATTTTCTTGCAGCCGAGGGCTGGCATTTGCTGTGAACTCCAGAATCAAGACAATCATCCGAGGCGTGTTCTGGTTCGGGATATTCTGCAGCAGCGGCGGCGTCATGATCGCAGCGGCCGGATTCCTGTATCTCTCGCCCAAGCTGCCCTCTGCCGAATCCTACCGCCATGTGCAATTGGAAACGCCACTGCGCATCTTGACGGCCGACAACCTGTTGATAGACGAGATCGGCATCAGGCGAGATCCGATTCCCTTCGAGCAGATCCCGCCGATGATGATCAATGCGGTGATCGCCAGCGAGGATCCTCGCTTCTACTCCCATTCCGGCGTGGACATCCGCGGCCTGATGCGCGGTTTTTACGGCTTCGTGCGCGGGATCAACCTGGGCGGCGGCAGTACCATCACCATGCAGCTGGCCAACAACATCTCCTTCGACAGCGACTCCGTGTACTCGCGCAAACTCAAGGAAATCCCGTTCGCCTTCCGTATCCAGCGCGAGCTGAGCAAGCAAGAGATCATTACACTGTATCTGAACCTGATCTATTTCGGCTCCGGAGCCGACGGCATCAACGCTGCCGCCTATGCCTATTACGGCAAGCCGATCTGGGAACTGGAACTGCCCCAGTTTGCAATGCTCACGTCCGTCCTGCCCTGCCCGACTCCGTGCAATCCAATCGCCGATCCGGCCCGCGCCACCCAGCGTCGCAACGTGGTACTGACCAAGATGTACGAACAGGACATGATCTCACGGGCGGAATACGAGCAGGCCATCAACACCCCGGACAATGCCCGACGCCATAACCGTCGCATCGAAGTGAGTGCGCCGTATGTTGCCGAGATGGTGCGTCAGGAGCTTTACAGCCAGTATGGCGAGGACATCTATCGCAGGGGCTTCGAAGTGCGTACCAGCATCCACAGCGACAAGCAGGTCATCGCCAACCGCGCATTGACCAACGGCCTGGAAGAGTATTACGACAAGCGCCATGGCTACCGCGGCCCCGAGTATCACATCGAAGTGGCGGCAGATGCCGACGCGCGCAGCACCTGGTTGCAGGCCCTGGAAAACGAGCAGCAACTGGGCAATCAGCACCCGGCAGTGGTGATAAACGTGGCTGAACGCGAGATCGAGGCGCTGCTTCAGGACGGCAGCACGGTCACGATCTCGTGGTCTGGACTGAGCTGGGCTGCCCCCTTCATCGACCGTGGCCGGGCCTGGCCCAGGCCCGAGCGGGCTTCTGACATCGTGAAGACGGGCGATCTGGTGCGACTGAAGCAGGCCGAAGACGGCACTTGGTCGCTGGGCCAGGTTCCCGACCTGCAGGGAGCCATCGTGTCGGTGTCTCCAGACAACGGCGACATCCTGGCGCTGGTCGGCGGCTATGATTTCGCGCTCAGTCAGGTCAACCGCGCCATCACGCCCCGCCCGCCAGGCTCCGGCTTCAAGCCCTTCGTTTATGGCGCCGCACTCGAACAGGGCTACACACCGGCATCCATCATCAACGACGCCGCCTTCGCTCGGGGCGACTACCGCCCGCGCAATTTTGAAAACAATTTTGCTGGCCCGATCACCCTGCGCACAGCTTTGACCAATTCGCGCAACATCCCGGCCGTGCGGCTATACGAACAGCTGGGCTCGGAAGCAGTGCTGCCGTTTGCCAAGCGTTTCGGCATCGAGACCGACCATTTCCCGCAGGTCGACCTGACTGTGGCGTTGGGCAGCCAGGACGTGCCGCCCCTCCAGATGGCCGGCGCCTTTGCCACCATAGCCAATGGCGGTCAGAAAGTGACGCCTACCCTGATCAAGCAAATCCGCACGCTGGAAGGCCTCGTGCCGCAGCCGGTGCAGAGCGTTGCCTGTGGCAACCACTGCGAGTCCATCGCCTTCAATGAAATGCCGGCGGAGCAGATAGTAGACCCCCGTGTCGCCTTCATGCTAGGCAGCATGCTGCGGTCGGTAATCGAGGAAGGCAGCGGGCGTCGCGTCGGCCGGGAAATCCCCCGCAAGGACTTGATGGGCAAGACTGGCACCACCAACGGCCCGACGGAACTGTGGTTCACAGGCTTCAATCGCGACGTGGCGACAAGCGTGTTCATCGGCTTCGACCAGCCGCAACCACTTGGGGAAAGCGAGCAGGGTGCCACCGTGCCGGTGCCAATCTGGATCGACTATATGAAGGCTGCTCTGCAGGATACGCCAGAGCGCATGATGGAACGCCCAGAGGGACTGGTTGATCGCTTGGTAAACAAGCAGACAGGACGCAGTGCGCGCCCGGATCAGGCAAACACGATGTTCGAGTTGTTCATGGAAGAGAATGACCCTACCGAGACAGTGGCTGCGCCTACTCCCGCGACGCGCAATGCGCCGGAAGACGAAGAGCCCACCATAGAAATCATCTTTTGACGCATCAGCGCGTCGACACATAAAGACAAAAAGGCGTCAAGGTTGCCCCGGACGCCTTTTTTCCTTTCTTGAGCCTGCAGCTTACTTGAGCGTGCGACCAGCGAAGCGCTTGTTGAAGCGATCCACGCGACCACCCGTGTCGAGGATCTTCTGCTTTCCAGTGTAGAAGGGGTGGCACTCTGAACACACGTCCAGCAGAATGTCCTTGCCGAGGGTGGAGCGAGTCGTCAGCACATTGCCACAACTGCAGGTAGCAGTCATCGTCACGTAATTGGGGTGAATGTCGGGTTTCATGCCTCTACCTCATTGTATGGTTTGCACTGATCGCGAGCACTGTCAGTGAAATGGGCAGGTATTCTACCAAAGAGCAGTGCTTTGGCAATAGGAGCGAGAGGATGATTGCATCTCTACAGGTCGTTCAAGTCAACGAACCGCCAGCATCGCGAATTGCCTTGTGATTCTTCACCACCTCGGCCATGACCCGCGCCAGTATCTCGGCCACCAGATCAGGCTCCACCGCATGACTTTCACACAGGCGACGGATTTCCGCCAACTTGCGGCTCTCGCGCTCCGGGTCCAGCGCCTCGAGGCCGTGCTGCGCCTTGAGCACGCCGATGCGCTGCGTCAAGGCAAAGCGGTTGGCCAGCAGCAGTACCAGACCGTGGTCAATACGATCGATCTGTTCTCTGACCTGCAGCAATTCGGTCGGAACCGACTCTGTGCTCATGTCCTGTACTCCATCCTGGCGGGTGCAAAGTGGCGTCGAGTATAAACCAATTGCCGACGGCCGGGACAGGCGCGACGCCTCGGTTGCGAGACTCCGGCAATCGCCTTACCATGCCCGCCACCCGCCGGCGCCGCTGCGCCTTGATCATCCTTGCTTGTCGCACATCATGACGAACGTCTCCAGCCCCTCTGCGCCGACTCCGGAGTCCGTCATCCTGCGACTGGCCGTGCCGTCGCCTCTGCGTCGCCTGTTTGATTACCTGCCGCCCACCGCGATGCGCCCCGAAACAGCCGCCGCGCTCACCCCCGGCATCCGGATCGCAGTCCCCTTCGGCCCGCGCACACTGGTGGCGCTTCTCATCAGCGTGCATGAGCAGAGCAAAGTGCCCTTGGGAAAGCTCAAGCATGCTCTGCACTGCATCGACGAGACGCCGCTGGTGCCCAAGGCCCTGCTTGAACTGTACCTGTGGGCGGCCCAGTATTACCAGCACCCGCCCGGGGACGCACTGCAAAGCATGCTGCCGTCTCTTCTGCGCCGGGATCGTCCAGCGGCACGCGCCGCGAACCGCTTCTGGCGCCTCAGCGATGCTGGTCGGGCACTGCCCGAGGAGGCGCTGCGCCGTGCACCTCGCCAGCGCGAGATCGTCGATTACCTTGGCGAACACGGCGAACTCGACAAACTCAGTCTGATCGAGACCGAAATGTCACAGACTGCCCTGAACGCACTCCTCAGTGCTGGACTGGTCTGTGCTCACGACGAGATCGACAACCGCACACCGCCACTGGTCAGCGGCCAGCCGACCCGCGAGACACCGCTCTCCCTGAACGAGCGCCAGCGTGTGGCTGTGCAGAGCGTGGTTGACGCCTTGGGCGGCTCGGGCTGTTTCCTGCTGGATGGCGTCACCGGCAGCGGCAAGACCGAGGTTTATCTGCAGATCATTGCCCACGTGCTGGCCACAGGAAAGCAGGCTCTCGTGCTGGTGCCGGAAATCAGCCTGACGCCGCAGACCATCGGCCGCTTCCGGCGCCGCTTCCAATGTCACATCGCGGTCCTGCACTCCGGCCTTACCGACAACGAACGCCTGCAGGCCTGGCTGGATGCCCGCGACGGCCGCGCCCGGATCATCATCGGCACGCGTTCAGCTTTGTTTACGCCCATGGCGCAACCCGGCGTCCTCATCGTGGATGAAGAACACGACAGCTCGTTCAAACAACAGGATGGATTTCGCTACTCCGCCCGGGATCTGGCCATGGTCCGAGGCCGACGGGAAGGCATTTGCGTGGTGCTGGGATCGGCCACGCCCAGCCTCGAGTCCCTGCACAATGTGGCCTGCGGGCGCTACACCCATCTGCTGTTGACCGAGCGCGCGGGCCGGGCCGCCCAGCCCGTGCTGCACCTGGTCGACACCATCCAGGAACTGGTGCAGGAGGGATTCTCCGGACCGCTGCTGAACCGCATGCAGGCGCATCTGCAGGCCGGCAATCAGGTGCTGGTATTCCTGAACCGGCGCGGCTTCGCGCCGACCCTGCAATGCGAGGACTGTGGCTGGGTGTCTGAATGTGCCCATTGTGACGCTCGCATGACGCTGCACCGCACCACCCCCCACCTGCGCTGCCACCACTGCGATGCGCGCCGCCCCGTCGATCGTCATTGCCCGCAGTGCAAGTCACGCAATCTGCAGGCGCTGGGACTGGGCACCGAGCGCACGCAGGCCTGGCTGCAGGCCCAGTACCCGCAGACGCGCGTGCTGCGCATCGACCGCGACACGACGCGTCGCAAGAACGAGCTGGACGTCTTGCTGAACGAAGTGCACCAGGGGGGGGCCTGCGTGCTCATTGGCACCCAGATGCTGGCAAAGGGGCATCACTTCCCCCGTGTGACTCTGGTAGGCGTGCTAGATGCCGATGCCGGCTTGTTCAGTGCGGACTTCCGCGGCCAGGAGCACACCGCCCAGTTGCTGATGCAGGTAGCAGGACGCTCCGGCCGCGAGGGCATGCCAGGCGAAGTGCTGATCCAGACTCGCCATGCCAGCCATCCCACACTGCAGACACTGGTGCGCGAAGGCTATGGCCATTTCGCCAGTGTGTTGCTGCAGGAGAGACAACTCGCCGGCATGCCCCCATGCACAGCTCTGGCCTTGATCCGGGCAGAGTCCGAGGACTACCGCGCTCCTGAGATCTTTCTCGCCCAGGTGCGTCAGCTGGCCGAGGCGCTGGCAGGAAAGGCGATCGGCCATGACGTAATGCTGATGGGTCCACTGCCCTCGCCTATGGAAAAGCGCGCCGGCAAGTTCCGCGCCCAGCTCCAGATCAGCGCCCTGCAACGCCCTGCGCTGCAGCAACTACTCACCCACCTGTGCCCGCAGGTCGAGTCCCTGCGCGAGGCACGCACCGTGCGTTGGTCAGTGGATGTCGATCCCCAGGACATGCTCTGAACTCATGCTCGAGGCCCCGGATCGGGAGTAGTTGGCCGAGCGCTTTTCCGGGATAATGGCCGCCACTTGAACCCGGCACCGCTTCCACACAAGGACACCATGGCTCACGATTTCGCCAAGACCCGACGCCGCGCGGCCCCCGAACAGGCGCGTAACAAGCCGGCAGCCCCACCGCCCAGCCGCAATCTGCTGGTCACAGGCTTGATCACCGGGGCCGTGCTGGGTTTCTTCAGCTTTTTCCTCATCTACCTCTCGGGCATCCTTCCGCCTGTCGGCAACATGACGGCCGAAGCCGTCGCGTCCAACGAGGCCGAGCTTGCCGCTGCCCAGCAGCGCCGCAATGAGGAACTGGAGGCCGCCGCCGCCCGTCTGCAGCTGGAGTTTTACAAGGAGTTGCCCAACTACGAGCTGATCGTCGACAACATGCCGCAGGCAAGTGCCGCCACCACCCTGGCGACTACCAGCGCGCAGCTGAGTGCCCCCGCCGACAGCCAGACTGCCGCGCCGATTGATGCCGCCGCGCAGCCAGGCGACACCACCCCCACGGCGGCCGAGCCTGTTGCCTTGGTAGATGCTGGTATCCCAGCGCCAGCTGCGGGCGCCAGCTCGATGGCCTCTGTGGCACCGCAGGCAGAAGCCAGCGCGGCGCGCGAGTCTGGATTCATGCTTCAGGCAGGCGCTTTCCAGCAGGAAAGTTCGGCCATCGCTCAGAGCGACCGTCTGCTGGGCCTGGGCCTGTTCTCGCGTGTACGACAGGAAGCCCTTCTCGGCAAGACTCTGTTCCTGGTGCAGGTCGGGCCCTTCGACAATCGTGAGCAGGTGGCGCAGGCCGAGAGCATCCTGCGCAGCAATGGCATCGACAGCATCCGCATGGGCCTGAGCCAGTAGCACCGTCCCGCTTGAATTGCGCAGGCCTGCGCCCATATCCCACATTCACCCCGACTTCCGGTCCGGCAGGAGTATTCGTTTGGAACAGTATCACGGTACCACCATCGTCTCGGTTCGCCGGGGCAACAAGGTCGTCGTCGGTGGCGACGGCCAGGTGTCACAGGGCAACACTGTCATGAAGGGCAATGCCCGCAAGGTGCGACGCCTCCACAAGGATCAGGTCATTGCCGGCTTTGCCGGCGGCACGGCAGATGCTTTCACGCTCTTCGAGCGCTTCGAGGAGCAATTGGAGAAGCACCACGGCAAGCTGGTACGCTCGGCCGTGGAACTGGCCAAACTGTGGCGCACCGACCGTATGCTGCGGCGCCTGGAGGCCCTGCTGATCGTGGCCGACCGCGATGCCTCGCTGATCATCACGGGCAATGGCGATGTGATCGAACCGGAAGATTCGCTGATGGCCATCGGCTCCGGCGGCCCCTTCGCCCTGTCGGCCGCGCGGGCGCTCTACCGACACACCGAGCTGGATGCCCGCACCATCGTGCAGAACAGCCTCGCCATCGCTGCGGACATCTGCGTGTACACCAATCAGCACCATACGATCGAAGAATTGGAGTTCTGAGCCATGTCCAGCATGACCCCCCGGGAAATCGCGTCCGAACTGGACCGTTACATTGTCGGGCAGGACGCGGCCAAGCGCGCGGTGGCCATTGCCCTGCGCAACCGCTGGCGCCGCATGCAGCTGGACGAAAGCATCCGTCCCGAGATCACGCCCAAGAACATCCTCATGATCGGTCCGACCGGCGTGGGCAAGACCGAGATCGCCCGGCGTCTGGCGAAGCTGGCCAATGCCCCCTTCATCAAGGTGGAGGCCACCAAGTTCACCGAGGTCGGCTATGTCGGCCGCGACGTGGACTCCATCGTGCGCGACCTGGTCGATGTGGCGGTGAAGATGCTGCGCGAGGAACAGATGCGCAAGGTCGAGCACATTGCCGAAAACGCCGCCGAGGACCGCATCCTGGATGCCCTGCTGCCGCCGCCGCGCAGCCTCGACGAGGACACCGGCAATCGCGAGCGCCCCGATGCAGCCACGCGGCAGATATTCCGCAAGAAGCTGCGCGAGGGTGAACTGGATGACCGCGAGATCGAGATCAAGGTGGCCGATGCCATGTCCGGCGTTGAGATCATGGCCCCTCCTGGTCTGGAAGAAATGACCAGTCAGCTCAAGTCCATGTTCTCCAATATGAATTCCGGCAAGAAGAAGACCCGCCGCCTGCCGATCAAGACAGCCTTCAAGCTCTTGCGGGATGAAGAGGCAGCACGCCTGGTGAACGAAGAAGAAATCCGCAGCAAGGCGGTAGAGCTCACGGAGCAGACAGGCATCGTCTTCATCGACGAGATCGACAAGGTGTCCGTACGCAATGACTCGGGCAACAGCGGCGTGTCCCGCGAGGGCGTCCAACGCGATCTGCTGCCCCTGATCGAAGGCTCCACCATCACCACCAAGTACGGCAGCGTGAAGACGGATCACATTCTCTTCATCGCCTCGGGCGCGTTCCATCTTTCGAAGCCCTCGGATCTGATTCCCGAACTGCAGGGCCGCCTCCCGATCCGGGTAGAGCTGAGCGCGCTCACGGCGAGAGACTTCGAGCGCATTCTGGCGGAGCCGCGCTGCTCCTTGACGGAGCAATACCAGGCCCTGCTGGGCACCGAGAATCTGCGCGTGGAATTCACCCCGAACGGCATCGCCCGGATCGCCGAGATCGCCTACCAGGTGAACGAGCGCACGGAGAACATCGGGGCACGTCGCCTGCACACGGTCATGGAGCGCCTGCTGGAGGAGGTGTCCTTCTCGGCTTCCGACGCCGGCGTGGGGCAGGGCACGACCCTGGTGATCGACGCCGACTACGTCGATAAGCAGCTGCGCGAGCTGGTGACGGACGAAGACCTCAGCCGCTTCATTCTGTGACAGGCAACACCATGAGCATCGCACCGAGCAACATCGTCCTGCGCCGCAAATCCGGCCTGCTCGTGCTGGAATGGCCAGACGGCAGCGCATGCTCCCTGGAGGCCGAGTTCCTGCGGGTGCTCTCTCCCTCCGCCGAGGTGCGCGGCCACGGCCGCCACGGGGCCGTGCTGCAGACGGGCAAGCGCCGGGTGGGTATGCGCGCAGTGGAGGCGGTCGGTCACTACGCCATTCGCATTCTCTTCGATGATGGCCACGAATCGGGCATCTACAGTTGGGACTACCTGCAGCAGCTGTGCGCGAACAAGAGCAGCCTGTGGGCGAAATACCTCGCGGAACTGGCCGCAGCCGGAGCCAGCCGCGACCCGGCGCCCAAGGCCGTTTCCTTGTCAGAGCAGGTTCAAGTGATTACCATTGCGCCGCTGTCGCAGCCCCGGAACTGACGCCCTGCCGACACTCATCCCCCCCATCCAGACCGCCACGGTCAGCAGGAAACCACGATGTCCGACACCGACCCAAGCAAGGCCCATACCACGCATTTCGGTTACGAACAGGTGCCCGTGGAAGAGAAGGTCAAGCGCGTGGGCCAGGTGTTCCACTCCGTCGCCAGCAAGTACGACGTGATGAACGATTTGATGTCGCTGGGCACGCATCGCCTGATCAAGCGCTTCACCGTGGAGCTGAGCGGCGTGCGACCCGGCCATCGCGTACTGGATCTGGCGGGCGGCACCGGCGACTTCACCATTCGCTTTTCCTCCCTGGTCGGCAAGAGCGGCCAGGTCGTGCTGGCGGACATCAATGCATCGATGCTGGGAGTCGGTCGCGACCGCCTCATCGACAAAGGCATCACCGACAATGTCGTCTACACCCAGTTGAACGCGGAAATGCTGCCCTTTGCGGACGATACCTTCGACTGCATCTGCATTGCCTACGGCCTGCGCAATGTCACCGACAAGGACGCCGCACTGCGCTCCATGTACCGGGTGCTCAAGCCGGGCGGCCGCGCCCTGGTGCTGGAGTTTTCCAAGCCGCGCAATGATCTGGTCAGCAAGGCCTATGATGGTTACTCCGCGTTGTGGCCGGTGGTCGGCAAGCTGGTGACCGGCGACGCCGACAGCTATCGCTATCTCGTGGAGTCGATCCGCATGCATCCCGACCAGGACACTCTCAAGGGCATGATGGCGCAGGCTGGCTTCAGCGACTGTCGCTATCACGACGTGATGGGCGGCATCTGCGCCATTCACATCGGTTTCAAGTCACCCCACGCCGACTGAACCAGCCAAGCCATCATGAACCCACTCGTGCTCATCGCCGTCTGTGCTCCGCTGGAAGCCCTTATCAATGCGGTGCTGGCGCAGGATGTCGGCAGCACCCGCCGCCTCGCCGCGCTGGAAGGCCGCTGCATTCAGCTTCAGTGCAGCAAGCCCGTGCCACTGTGCGTCTACGTACAGGTGAATCAGGCGCGGATTGCGCTGCGGGCCATGCAGGAGGAAGCGCCCAGTGCGTGCATCACGGCCGATGCCGGCAGCCTCCTGCGACTCTTGCTGGCCGGCTCGCAGACCAGCGCCCTGTTTTCGCCAGACGTGGCACTGAGCGGCGACACCCAGGTGATCCAGACTCTGCACAGCGTGCTCGCGGGACTGGAGATCGACTGGCAGGCGCATGCCTCGCGACTGTTCGGAGACGTGCTGACCCGGCAGGCCGAGACAGGCCTGGGCAGCGCCAGGCAGTGGAGTGCGCAGACGGCGCAGTCCTTGCGCGCCGATGTCGACGAATACCTGCACGAGGAAACCCGTGTGCTGCCCTCGCGCGCCGAAGTCGAGGTGTTCAACGCGCGTCTGGATGAGCTGAAACTGGGGCTCGATCGTATACAGGCGCGTGCCGCACTGTTGCGACAAAATGTCGCAGAACGGCCACTCGACTTGCAATAGACTGCCTGGGCGGCATAATCCAGCCCGACCCATCGTCCCGGAACTTCCGCCGCACGAGCGGCAATGCCAGACCAAGGAGATACCCGCATGAACACACAGGATGGCTTCAAACTTGCCTACTCCGCCGCCGCCCTGCTGGTGGCCAGCGCCGCGATGTCCGCGGGGACCGCAGCCCAGGAAGTGGTCGAGCCCGTGAAAGTCAGTCTCTGTCAGGGCCTGACGTCCTGCCATGGCCAGAGTGCCTGCAAGGGCTACGGCAACGACGCAGGCGCCGGCAAGAATACCTGTGCCGGGACGGGTTTCGTCAGCTTCGCCAGCGGCCACGCCATGGTGTCCAAGAGTTTCTGCGACAAGCTGGGTGGCAAGGAAGTGGGCACGGCTTCCGCTGTCGCCGCCACACCGGACACCCATGTCCTCGAGGGCGTGCAGGTGGCTTACTGCAACGACCTGTTCAGCTGCAACACCTTCAGCGCCTGCAAGGGCAATGGCAATGACAACGGCGCCGGCAAGAACAGCTGTCACGGTATCGGCTTCGTAGCCATCGCCACAGGCAGCATGAGCGTCTCCGAGCAGCTGTGCAGCAAGCTGGGTGGCACGCTTATCTCCAGCCTGTAAGGGCTGCCCCGAACTGGAGTCCGCGATGCATGGATTCGGCCTGGGTCTGCGCAGTGTGCATTACGAACATGTGCTGACCCACTGGCCCACCGGCGTGGACTGGTTCGAACTGATCACCGAAAACTATCTCGCCCCCGGCGGGCGCCCCCGGGAAGTGCTGCGGCGGGTCCGCGAGCACTATCCCGTGGTGCTGCACGGCTTGTCCTTCAATGTCGGCACCCGCGAAGCGCCCGACTACACCTACCTGGCGCAACTCAAGCAGCTGATTCGCGAAGTGGAACCCGCCTGGGTCTCCGACCATCTGTGCTGGACCGGCCTGCACGGCTTCACCTCCCACGACCTGCTGCCGATCGCCTACACCGAAGAGAACCTCGTCCATGTCGCCGACAAGGTCAGCCGCATCCAGGACTACCTGGGCCAGCGCATCGTGCTGGAGAATCCGTCCGTGTACATCGGCTTTCGCAGCGACACCATGACGGAGCCGCAGTTCATCAATGCGCTGGTACAACGCACCGGCTGCGAGATCCTGCTGGATGTGAACAATCTTTTTGTCTCCGGCTTCAACCTGGGTTTCGACCCGCACGCCGGCCTCGATGCACTGAACCCGGCGGCGATCCGCCAGTTCCACCTGGCAGGCCACACCCACAACACCACTCACATCATCGACACCCATGACCACCCGGTGTGCGACGAGGTCTGGGACTTGTACGAACATGCCTGCCGCCGCTTCGGCCCCGTCGCCACCCTGCTGGAGCGCGACGACCGCATTCCGCCGTTCGACGAACTGCTGGTCGAACTCGAACAGGCCCGAGCGCTGCAGGCCCGGGCGCTGGCGAGTCGCCACCCATGAGCTGGGAAGAGGAACAGGCGCGCTTCTGGCAGTGGATCACGCGCCCGCAGGACCTGCAGCAGGACGCCGACCAGATCGCTGCCCTGCTCGCTCCGCACCGTCATCTGAGCCAGGCCGAGGCACTGTCGATCTACAACAATGCCTACCACCAACGTTTGGTGGAGGTCTCCAGCGCGATCTTTCCCGTGCTCTACAACACGCTCGGCAGGACGCTGTACAGCCAGCTGTGGATCGCCTACATGGGCGAGCATCCCCCGCGCAACGGCCCGATCAACCGGGTGGGCGACGATCTGCCGGCGTTCCTGCGCGGGCATCCCCAGTTCCGCGACCTGCCCGCAGTCGCCGACATCGCGCAGCTGGAGTGCCTGTTGAACTCGCTCTTCGATGTGGTCGACGAGGCCCCGTACACCCTCGCCATGCTGCAGCGGCTGCCCGGACAGGACTGGCCCACTCAGCGCTGGCAGGCGAAACAGGACTGGACACTGCTGCAGACGCGTTTCGATCTCGAAGCCTATTGGCGGGAGATCCAGAGCCACATCCAGGCCGGCGGAGAACCCGGAGCCGCCGATGCCAGCATCACCCTTCTGCCGAACCTCGACCCGCGCTTTCCCAACCTGCTCGTGTTCCGCCGCGAACAGCGCATGCAGTTCCAGAGCATCCGGCCCGCCTTCGGCCTGTTCCTGGAGGGCATCCAGCGTGGCGAGACCTTGGCCTCCCTGTGCAGCACCCTCGCCGAGAGCTTCCCAGAGCAGGACATTCCCGCTCTCAGCCTGAGCCTGCTGCTGCGCGCCATCGAGCTGGAGCTGCTGCGCGCCGAGGCTGCGCCGCCGGCATGACAAGCCTTGTCCGCGGCCCCCGCTTGGTGCTATCTTGCCGGCCCTCGGATTTGCAAATGCAAGCTCCTGATAAATAAACAAATACTGACACCCCCGCAGAGGTGTTCGCACCCCGGCTCCGCACTGGGCTGCCACGAAGGCTCGACACGTGTCCCATTTGCCCAGACTCCTGAAGCTTCTCAGCACCGCCGCCCGTTACGGCCTCGACGACATCTCTGCGGCCGTGCGACCTTCCGGCCTCGCCCGCGTACTTTTCAGCCTGTGGAGCCTGCCCTGGCGGCTGCACCCGTCGCGACGCCTGCCCCCCGAGCTGCGCCTGCGTCTGGCCCTGGAGGAGCTGGGCCCGATCTACATCAAGTTCGGTCAGCTGCTGTCCACGCGCCGGGATTTCCTGCCCACCGAGCTGGCCGATGAACTGCAGTCCCTGCAGGACCATGTGCCTGGCTTCAGCAGTCCGAGCATCCAGCAGCTCGTCGAGCAAACGCTGGGCTGCCCCTGGCAGGACGTGTTCAGCGAGCTGTCCACCACGCCACTGGCTTCGGCCTCGGTGGCCCAGGTCCACGCCGCGCGCCTGCACAATGGCGACGAAGTCGTGGTGAAGGTCATCCGTCCGGGCATCGAACGCACGCTGGTGCAGGACATCCGCCTGCTGAAGTGGCTGGCGGGCCTGATCGAGAAGCATCTGCCCCATGGCCGCCGATTGCGGCCGCGCGAGGTGGTGAACGATTACGAGAAGGTGATCTTCGACGAGTTGAACCTGCTGGCAGAAGGAGCCAATGCCACCCAGCTGCGGCGCAATTTCGAACACTCGCCCTTGCTCTATGTGCCACGCGTCTACTGGGAATACACCCGCAGCAATCTGCTGGTCACAGAGCGCATCTACGGCACACCCGTGGCCGATGTCGCCGCGCTGAACCAGCGCGGCGTCAACCTGAAGAAACTGGCCGAGCGCGGCGTCGAGATCTTCTTCACCCAGGTGTTCACCCACAGTTTCTTCCACGCGGACATGCATCCGGGCAATATCTTCGTGGCCCTGCACTCACCGGAAAACCCGCAGTACATCGCCATCGACTGCGCCATCATCGGCTCGCTCAGCCGCAGTGATCAGCAGTATCTGGCGCGCAATCTGCTGGCCATCTTCCAGCGCGACTACCGCAAGGTGGCCGAGCTGCACGTGGAATGTGGCTGGGTGCCGCGCGACACCCGCGTGCCCGAGTTCGAGGCCGCCATGCGCTCCGTATGCGAGCCGGTGTTCGAGAAACCGCTCAAGGACATCTCCTTCGGCTATCTGCTGGTGCAGCTGTTCAAGACGGCCGGCCGTTTCAACATGGAGGTGCAGCCTTCCCTGGTCCTGCTGCAGAAGACTCTGCTCAATGTCGAGGGGCTGGGGCGACAGCTCTATCCGGAGCTGGACCTGTGGACTACGGCTCTGCCCTTCCTGGAAGAGTGGAACCGCCGCCGCATGCAGCCCGGCACGCTGTTCAAGGCCCTGAAGGAGAACGTGCCGGACTGGATCGAACAACTGCCGCTGCTGCCCCAGCTGATGATCGACAATCTGAGCCAGGCGCGGGAGCTGAAGCAGCTCAACGCGCATCTGCAGGAGCGTCTGCAGCAGGAGCTAGCCACCCGGGAAACACGTGCCAGCCGACGCCTGCAAGCGGGAATCGTGCTCCTGGCGGGCAGTGCCCTGAGCCTGCTCCCAGCCCTGCAAAGCCCCCTTGCCACATTGCCAGGAGCCACAATTCTTCTGGCCTGCGGCGGACTTTACCTTTTGTGTTTTAGACGCTGACATTGCATACTAGCCAGCATGAAAGCAGCGGCAGACCCCACTTTGACAACATATTGGCTTGATCAAATCACGTGGTCCGAGGAGGGCCTTGTCCCCGTCGTCGCTCAGGATCACAGCACCGGTCGCGTGCTGATGCAGGCCTGGGTCAACCGCGAAGCGCTCAGCCTGAGCGTGGCGGAACGTCGCGCCATCTACTGGTCACGCTCACGCAATAGACTATGGCGAAAGGGCGAGGAATCTGGTCATGTACAGCATCTGCACGACATCCTGCTCGACTGCGATGGCGACGCATTGATCTATGTGGTCAACCAGATGGGTGGCATGGCCTGTCACACAGGGCGCGCCAGCTGCTTCTACCGACGACTCGACGGCAACAACGAATGGCAGGTGACCGACCCGGTGCTCAAGGACCCTCACGCCATCTACGGAGGCAGTAACAGACACCATGGATGACGTGCTCACCCGTCTCGGCCAGATACTCGAGGAGCGCCGGCGCGCGAATGCCGACGACTCCTACGTCGCCAGTCTGCACCGCAAGGGCCTGAACAAGATTCTGGAAAAGGTCGGCGAGGAAGCCACGGAAACCATCATCGCCGCCAAGGATGTGCCGGGCGGTGGCGACAGGCAGGCGCTGGTGAACGAAACCGCAGACTTGTGGTTCCACTCGCTGGTGATGCTGAGTCACCTGGACCTGGGCCCGCAGGATGTGCTGCAGGAACTGCAGCGACGTTTCAACATTTCAGGGCTGGCCGAAAAGGCAGCCCGAATACAGACCAAGTAGGCGTTCGGCCCCTTTTTCAATGCCGCAGGCGTTGAGGGCGGAAACACGGGAGGCAGTCATGGGTATCGGTGGTATCGGAATCTGGCAACTGATCATCATTCTGGTGATCGTGGTCATGCTGTTCGGCACAAAGAAGTTGCGCACACTGGGTTCCGACCTGGGGGGAGCACTGAAGGGTTTCAAGACAGCCATGAAGGACGACGAGGTCAAGGACAGCGACGACGAAGTCGCCGTGAAGAAGGTGGCTGACAGCACCTCCATGAAGTCCGAGAAGTCCGACGACAAGGCCTGATCCCGTTCGCGCGTTCTTTCCCTTTCACTCATCTTGATGCCGGGCGGCGCACATGTTTGATATTGGTTTCATGGAACTGGTGCTGGTCGGCATCGTTGCCCTGATCGTGGTGGGGCCGGAACGACTGCCTGGCGCCATCCGCACCACGACCCTGTGGATCGGGCGGGCCAAACGCAGCTTCCAGCAGGTCAAGACCGAGATCGAACGCGAGATCAATGCCGACGAGATCCGCCGCCAGTTGCACAACGAATCCATCCTGGCCGGCATCGAGAAGGCGCGCAAGCAAGCCAGTACGCTGGTCGAGAATGCCCGCCACGATATCGACGCCTTCGACAGCGAGATAAAGACCACGCTCAAGAGTGAGGACCAGGCGGTGCGCGAGATTGCCGCGCGCGATAACGCAACCCTCAAGCCTGCTGCCGCTAAGCCTGCACGTGAGGCACCGGCGGCTGCAGTGGAAGACCCTTCGATTTATGACGAAGCCCCGCTGCAAGAGGAAACCGCTGCAGACGAGGCTGAACCGGCGGCTCAGGCCGCGCCGGCGAAGCCCGTAGAGGATTTTTACAACAACCCTCCAAGCGGCACCATCAGGCTCAAGGGCGGGGTCTACCGCGCCACCTCCTCGCTGGACGACGAGACTGATTCAGGGCGTCGGATATGAGTGAGACACCGGATCCCGTGAAGACGGCCGAGCTCACGCTGGTCGATCATCTGATTGAGCTGCGCGACCGCATCATGAAGTCCCTGGTGGCGATCCTGGTGATCTTTCTCTCGCTGTTCTATTTCTCCAACGACATCTACACCTTCGTGGCAGACCCGCTGCTGGCCGTGCTGCCCGACAATAGCGGCATGATCGCGATCGACCCGACCTCGCCGTTCTTCGCGCCGTTCAAGCTGACTTTTTTCGTGTCCCTCTGCCTGGCCGCTCCCTACATCCTCTTCCAGGTGTGGTCGTTCATTGCGCCCGGGCTCTACAAGAACGAAAAGGAAATCGCCATTCCGCTGTTCGTATCGAGCGTGGTGCTGTTCTACGCCGGCATCGCCTTCGCCTACTACGTGCTGTTCGGCTTCGTGTTTTCCTTCTTCGTCTCGGTGGCGCCGGAAGGCATCATGGTCACCCCGGACATCAACAGCTTCCTGAGTTTCGCACTCGCAATCTTCTTTGCGTTCGGAGTGGCCTTCGAAATTCCCATTGCCGTGTTCATCCTGATCTGGACGGACATCGTCGAACCGGAGGATCTGGTGGAAAAACGGCCCTACGTGATTGTCAGCTGCTTCGTGATCGGCATGCTGCTGACGCCACCCGACCCGTTCTCGCAGTCGATGCTGGCCATTCCGATGTGGATGCTGTTCGAGGTGGGCATCTTCTTCGGCCGCTTCGCCAATCGTCGCGCGGCAGACCGCGAAAAGACCGAGGAGCAGGTGAGCAAGCCCTGAGGGGAGCGCTGCGACGCAGGTCAAACCCGCAGCAGAAACGTCACCGGGCCGTCATTCTCCAGCCCGATCTGCATGTCCGCCCCGAATACCCCGCTCACCATCCGACAAGACTCGCGCTGCGCCTGTTGCACCAGGTAGTCGAACAGCGGCTCGGCCTCGGCAGGCGGCATGGCAGACGAGAACCCCGGCCGCAGCCCTTTGTGGGTGGTTGCCGCGAGGGTGAACTGTGACACCAGCAGCCACTCCCCCGCGATGTCGAGCAGCGACAGATTCATGCGCCCCTCGCCATCGGCAAACACCCGGTAGTTCAGAATCCGGTGCAACAGACGATCCGCCTTGGCCGTGTCGTCCTCCTTCTCCACCCCCACCAGCACCACCAGCCCCTTGCCGATCTCGCCGCGCGTCTCGCCGGCGATGCGCAGGCGACCCCAGGTCACGCGCTGCAGCAGGGCGATCACGCCACCGGCTCCTGCCGCAACAGCCGCAGCATGTCCTGGGTGGCGCGAATCAGCGCATCGGCGATGCCGGGCTCGACGGCGGAATGCCCAGCATCGCGGATGATGAACAACTCGGACTCAGGCCAGCGCTCGTGCAGTGCCGTGGCATTGTCCAGCGGGCACACGACATCGTAGCGCCCATGCACGATGTAGCCGGGAATACCCGCCAGGCGGTCGGCATCGCGCAGGATCTGATCCGGCTCCAGGAAGGCCTGATTGACGAAGTAGTGCGCCTCGATGCGCGCCAGCGCAAGAGCAATATGGGGGTCAGAGAAACGTTCCACCACATGCGGATTCGGCCGCAGAGTGGAACAGCAGCCTTCCCAGACCGACCACAGCTTGGCCGCCGCCATGCGGGCAATCTCGTCACTGCCTGTCAGCCTGCGGTGGTAGGCGCCGATCATGTCATGGCGCTCCTGCTCGGGGATGTGGTTCCAGTAGTCCTGCCAGAAATCGGGGAACAGGCGGCTGGCGCCGTCCTGGTAGAACCACTGCAGGTCCTTGTCTCGACACAGGAAGATGCCGCGCAGCACGAGACCGAGAACACGCTCGGGCCAGGTCTGCGCATAGACCAGGCTCAGCGTCGACCCCCAGGAGCCGCCAAACAGCACCCACTTGTCGATGTGCAGGAACTTGCGGATGGCCTCCATGTCGGCCACCAGGTCCTGAGTGGTGTTGTGCTGCAGCTCGGCGTGGGGCGTGGAGCGACCGGCACCGCGCTGATCGAAGACGATGATGTGGTAATGCTCCGGGTCGAAATAGCGGCGGCTGTTGCCATCGGTGCCCCCACCCGGTCCCCCGTGGACGAAGAGCACCGGGATGCCTGCCGGATTGCCGCACTGCTCCACGTGCAGGGTGTGCAGATCGGACACCGGCAGGCGGTGCGTGGCGAAGGGTTTGATCTCGGGGTAGAGAACCAGCATGAAGATTCCTCGGGGCGATGACGTTGAGGCAATCTTAGGGGAGATCGGCTGGGCTGGCGACAGTCTTGTCCGGATGAGGAGTATTCGTGGGAGCGGCCCTGCCCGCGAACTCGACGCCCATGGTGCTGGCGCAGGGTTCGCGGGCAGGGCCCGCCCCCACAGAGGAAAATCACACAGCAACTGGGCTCACCGAACCCGCCCTGCGCGTCAGCCGCGGGCCGGACGATCGGCGCGCTTGCGCTCGCTCTCGGTCAGCAGTTTCTTGCGCAGACGGATGTGGTTGGGCGTGATCTCGACCAGCTCGTCGTCCTCGATGAACTCCATGGCCTGTTCCAGCGTGTGCTTGACTGGCGGCGTCAGAATGATGTTCTCGTCGGTACCGGAGGCGCGGATGTTGGTCAGCTGCTTGCCCTTGGTCGGGTTGACCACCAGATCGTTCTCGCGGCTGTGCAGGCCGACGATCATGCCTTCGTAGACTTCGACGTTAGGCTCCACGAACAGGCGGCCACGTTCCTGCAGGGTGAACAGCGAATAGCCCAGAGTCTTGCCGCGCACCATGGACACCAGCACGCCGTTCTTGCGAGCGCCGATGTCGCCCATCTTTACCGGACCGTAATGATCGAACACGTGGTTCATCATGCCGGTGCCAGAGGTCATGCTGAGGAACATGGAGCGGAAGCCGATCAGGCCGCGGGTCGGGATGATGAACTTCAGACGCACTCGGCCCTTGCCGTCCATCGTCATGTCCTGCAGATCCGCCTTGCGCATGCCCAGCTCTTCCATGACCGAGCCCTGGTGCTGCTCGTCGCAGTCGATGACCAGCACCTCGTGTGGCTCCTGCATCACGCCGTCGATTTCCTTCACGATCACTTCCGGGCGCGACACGGCCAGTTCGAAACCTTCGCGGCGCATGTTCTCGATCAGTACCGACAAATGCAGTTCACCCCGGCCGGAGACCTTGTACTTGTCCGGGGTGTCGCCCGGCTCGACGCGCAGGGCCACGTTGTAGATCAGCTCGCGTTCCAGACGGTCCTTGATGTTGCGGGTGGTGACGAACTTGCCCTCCTGCCCGGCAAAGGGCGAATCGTTCACCTGGAAGGTCATGCTGATGGTGGGGCTGTCGACCGTCAGGGGGGGCATGGCCTCGACGTGGTTCGGGTCGCACAGCGTGTCGGAAATATTGAGCTTGTCGATGCCGGTGATGCAGACGATCTCGCCCGCGCTGGCCTCGTTCACGTCCACGCGCTCGAGACCGAGGTGGCTCTTCACCTGCAGGATCTTGCCCTTGCGCTGGTTGCCTTCACGGTCGACGATCACCACCTGGGAATTCACCTTGGCCACCCCCCCAGTGACGCGGCCGATGCCGATGACGCCCACATAGCTGCTGTAGTCCAGGGCACTGATCTGCATGCGGAAGGGGGCATCAAGCGAGACGGGGGGCGGGGGCACGCGGTCGATCACGGTCTGGAACAGCGGGGTCATGTCGTCGGCCATCTGATCCAGCTCCAGCCCGGCGAAACCGTTGAGTGCGGAGGCATAGACCACGGGGAAGTCGAGCTGCTCGTCGGTGGCACCGAGGCGGTCGAAGAGATCGAACACTTCGTTGAGCACCCAGTCCGGACGGGCACCGTCACGATCCACCTTGTTGATCACGACGATGGGCTTGAGGCCCTGGTCGAAGGCCTTCTGGGTGACGAAACGGGTCTGCGGCATGGGGCCGTCCACGGCGTCCACCAGCAACAGCACCGAGTCCACCATGGACATGACGCGCTCCACCTCGCCGCCGAAGTCGGCGTGTCCGGGGGTGTCGACGATGTTGATGTGGTAGCCGTTCCAGTTGATGGCCGTGTTCTTGGCCAGAATCGTAATGCCGCGCTCGCGTTCCTGATCATTGGAGTCCATGACGCGCTCCACTACCTTGCCGCGATCTTCCAGCGTCCCGGACTGCTGCAGAAGTTTGTCGACCAGGGTGGTCTTGCCGTGGTCAACGTGGGCGATGATGGCGATGTTGCGGATTTTCTCGATCACGAGCTGATGTCCTGTAGGTGAGGGAAGCGGAGCCGGCTGGGCAAAAAGGCCGGGGAGTATACACCAGCGCCCGCGGCGCTAGCTACCCAAGGAAGCGATAGCCCACGCCCGGCTCTGTTTCCAGATAGCGCGGGCTGGCGGGGTCATCGGCAAGCCGCGTGCGCAGACGCGCCATGAGTATGCGCAGGTAGTGCGTGTCCTCCAGATGGGCTTTTCCCCACACTTCAGTCAATAACTGCCGCTGCGTGACAATGCGTCCGCGATAGGACATCAGCACCCGCAGCAGGTCGAACTCCTTGCGTGACAGTCGCACCGGCTGCCCCTGCAGCAGCACCTGGCGTTGCGCGATGTCCACGCGCAGGTGGCCATCATCGAACACCTCCGGCAGCACCGGCACATCCCCTTGCAGGCGCAGCAGGTTGCGCACCCGCGCAAGCAGCTCCTGGATGCCGAAAGGCTTGACCACGAAGTCATTGGCACCGGCGTCCAGCGCCTGCACCTTCTCCGCTTCGCGATTGCGCACGGACAGAATGATGATGGGCCCCGCATATACCTCGCGCAACTGCAGAAGCAACTGCTGCCCGTCCATGTCCGGCAGACCGAGATCGAGGATGATCAGGCGCGGCGACTGCAACACGGCCATCTGCAGTCCCTGGCGTGCCGTATCGGCCTCCAGTACTTCGTAGTGCTGTGCACTCAGGCCGATGCGCAGGAAGCGCCGAATCTGCGGCTCGTCGTCGATCAGCAGAATGCTGTTCATGCGGCCTCCACCTGCAGTGGCAGCAGGATCTTCACCAGGCACCCCGGGCCGTGTTCCCGCCCGCATACACTGACTTGCCCCCCATGAGCGCCGATCATGCCGCGACAGATTGCCAGGCCCAGACCCGAGCCGGCAGCGCGCCGATCACCACGCTCGGCACTGTGGAACATCCGGAACACCGCCTCGCGCTCTGATTCTGGAATACCCGGCCCTTCGTCGCTGATCTCGATGAGCAGACCTGCCCCGGGCTGCTCGCTCTGGCGGGCACATCGCAGCAGAATCCGGCCAGCGGGGGGCGAGAACTTCAAGGCATTGTGCAGCACATTGAAGAGCGCCTGCTCTATGAGTGCAGGGTGCACATACAACAGCGGGATGGCCGGCGCGAGAGACACTTCCAGATACTGTCCGCTGACCAGCGGGCGCACTCGCTTCATGACGACATTCAGTATCTCTTCGATGCTGACCCAGCTGCGGTCGAGTGCAAGATCGCCCTGGCCCAGCCGCGTCATGTCCAGAAGGTTCTGCGTGTAGTTGTCGAGTCGTTTGGCCTCGGTGAGCACCGACTCCAGCAACTCGTCCTGCTGTGCGCTGCTCAGCTCGCCCCGCATCTCCAGCAGGGTCGTTGTGGCGCCCACCATGGCTGTCAGCGGGGTGCGGAAATCATGCGACACGGAAGACAGCAGCGAGGAGCGCAGCAGTTCGCGCTCCTTGTCAATACGCTCGCGCGCGACATCGCCCAGCAACTGGATGCGGCGAAGCCCCAGACTGGCCTGGCGCAACAGGATATCAATCGCCTCGTCGTTCTGCGCCTGAGTCAGCTCGGGCAGCAAAGGCCGGGCCGTCATCATCACCGCCACGCGCAGGCCGTCGCCGTCGCTGACGCCACGCAGACCGGCCGGCGGCAGGCGTGGTTGGGATTCGCAGCTGATCCAGTGCTCGGCTGCCTCGCGCAGATGCGGCGGGAGCGTCGCGGCGCCGGCGGTCCACTCAGGCTGCACGTCTGTGCCGGCATGCAGTGCATGACAGGCACTGCCCGTCAGCTGGGTGACAGCTTCCTGCAAGGCACGCAGGACCTCGCCTGCTTCCAGAGCCAGGCTCACGCGCTCGAGCAAGCGGTGCTCGATACGGGCGAAACTGTCGCGAAACTCAAGACTGCGGATCTTGCTTTGCAGACGCCCGGCAAGTGATCCGACCACGATCGCCACGAAGAGCAGGAGTGCTGCCGTCAGGATATCTTCGCGATGACTCATCAACAGTGAGCCACGCGGCTCGGTGAAGAAAAAATTGAAGGCGAGGACACTGGCAAAGGCACAGATCAGGGCTGGAATCACCCTGGTGACGATGGCCGTGAGCAGGACGGCGGCGGTGTAGACCAGCGCCAGATTGGCCGCCGGCAGCCATGCCTGCAGCCCCAGGCAAAGCAGGGTTGCCAGCGCGGTCATGGCCAGCGCGGAGAACGCCGCGAGCCAGAAATTGTCGAAGGCGCGCCCGATCCGCATCAGCGCCGCCAGAAGGCCGGACTCAGCAGCACGATGATTGTCAGAAACTCGAGTCGCCCCATGATCATCCCTCCGCACAACACCCACTTGGCCATGTCTGACAGGCTGGAAAAATTGCCCGCCGGCCCGATGATCGGCCCCAGACCGGGCCCCACGTTGGCCAATGCCGTGGCAGAGCCGGTCAGACTGCTTACCAGGTCCAGCCCCGTCAGTGCGAGCAATAGTGTCATGACTGTCAGGCAGAGCACCATCACGAACAGAAACGCCACCAGCGAGGCAAGAATCTCGTCCGACACCATGACACCGCCATAGCGGCGCGGCAGCGTGGCCCGCGGGTGAATGGCGCGTGCGACCTGCTCGCGGATCAGCGTCAGACACAGCTGGATGCGGAAAGTCTTGATGCCACCGCTGGTGGAACCCGAGCAACCGCCCAGGAACGTCGCAAAGAAGAACACGACGATCGCGAAATTGCCCCACAGGGTGTAGTCCGTGCTGGCGAACCCGGTTGTAGTGACCACCGATACCAGGTTGAAGGTCGCCAGAGTGAGCGCTTCGCCGATCGTGGCATCGCCCGCTTGCCATAAAGCCAATGCGAGACTCGAACTCAATACCGCCATCATCAGCAGCATGCCGCACAGCTGACGGTCTGCAAACGGCGCAGGGCTGCGATACCTCAGTGCGCGCAGGAACAGCACGAAAGGGGACGCCCCCAGGATCATGAAGACAATGCAGATCCAGTGCAGGATTGGCGAGGTGAATTGCGCGAACGAACTGTCGGACGTCGAGAATCCCCCTGTGGAGATGGTGCACAGCGCGTGATTTATGGCGTTGAAGGTGTCCATGCCAAAGGCCCGGTAGAGCAGCGCGCAAAGCAGGGTCAGGACAATGTAGACCAACACCAGATGCTTGAGCAGTTGCTGCGTGCGCGGCATCGACTTGTCCGACCAGTCCGAAGATTCCGTTCGGAACAGCTTCATGCCACCGACACTCAGGAAGGGCAGCACCGCAATCGCCATGCCGATGATTCCCATGCCGCCGAACCACTGCAGAATGGAGCGCCACAACAGGACGTCGCGGGCCATGACGTCGAGTCCGACCAGCACCGTGGCACCGGTGGTGGTCATTCCGGACACGGACTCGAAGACGGCATCCGCCAGCGACATGCCGGACTGTGTGAGCAGCAGCGGCAGCGCGCCGAACAGCGGCACCACCAGCCAGGCAGTGGCTGTAATCAGGAACATCTGCCGCGGCTGCAGATGCGGCGCGCGATGCGCATGACCGATGGCCATGCACAGCAGACCAGTGCCGCTGCCCAGCAAGGCGCTCAGACCATAGGCAGGCAGGTTGCCGGACGCCGCTTGCCAGGCGAGCAGAGCAGGAAAAAGGTGCAGCACACTGAGAAAGCACAGCACCACGCCCAGGACGATCAGAACAGGACTGAAGGTTTTCATGGCCGCAGGCTATGGCACACGGGCGTAAAGTCTCCATTGGTGAAACAGCCCGAGAACGCAACAACGGTGTAAAAAATAGCCGGCCGACCGACAGTATTCCTGTGGCTTAGCGTAACAGCGGCCAAATTCAGGAATTTCATGCGGACCACTGATCTCCCGGCACTCCTCAGCGTATACCAGCGCACAGGCCGTGGCGTTCGGCTCACACATTCCCACACAGCAGCTTTCCACGAGGTTTCCCCAATTGAAGCGAGCTCTTCTCCCCATCGCGATTCTGGCTGTCGCAGGCGTGACCTTCGTCACCCTGGTACGCAATCCTGATCGACTTGAAGCCGTCGCCCCTGAACAGGCACTGACCACGGTGCGCGTCGCCCCGGTCGAACCGGAAAGGGTCACCATGCAGGTCCGCTCCCAGGGCAAGGTGCAGGCCTCCCGCCGCGTCAGCCTCTCGGCGGCAGCGGCTGGCCCGGTGTCGTGGATTTCGCCGAATCTGGTGGCAGGCGGCTACTTTGCCGAGGGCGAGGCGATTCTGCGGCTCGACAGCAGCGACTTCGAGAACGCCCTGATCCGCGGCCAGAGTTCTGTGGCCCAGGCAGAAACCGAAGCCCGACATGCCAGCACGGAACTGGAACGCTACCGCGAGCTCGCTGCCCGGCGTCTGGTGAGTGAGTCCCAGCTGCAGGATCTGCAGCGCCAAGTCGACATCACCGCCGTTCGGCTGCGCGATGCCCAGGCGGCCCTGGCCCAGACAGAACTCGAACTGCGACGCAGTGAAATCACCGCCCCCTTTGCCACCATCGTGGAAAGCACCAGCATCGAGCTGGGTCAGCATGTGAATCGCGGCTCAGCCCTGGCAACGCTGCTCAGCGCCGACGAAGTGGAAGTGCGCTTGCCTCTGGCCCTCGCGCAACTGGGCTATCTCGACATTCCGCTCGGCCACCGCGGCGAACTGCCGGCCGCCTCACAGCCCGACGTCACACTGCAAGGCATGTTCGGCGGTCAGTTGCATACCTGGACGGGGCGTCTGGTGCGAACTGAAGCCGGCATTGACACCACCAGCAACGCGGTGCAGGCCATTGTGCGGGTGGACAACCCCAACTCCGTGGGCGCCACGGCAGAAGACGTCAATGCCATTCCCCTGCCGGTGGGCCTCTACGTCGAAGCCACCATTCAAGGCAAATCCGTGGACAACATCGTGGCGTTGCCGCGGGAAGTGATCCGCAGCGGCAGTCAGGTGCTGGTGGTGGATACCGAGAACCGCATGCACTTCCGTGATGTCGAGATTCTGCGTCTGGAAAATGACAGAGTGCTGATCAGCGGCGGCCTGCGCGCCGGCGAGCTGATCTGCATGTCGCCCATCCAGGCGGTGGTTGACGGCATGGCCGTCCAGGTCGTGCAGCAATGAGAACTGTCGTCACCTGGTTCATCGACAATCCCATTGCCTCGAATCTGCTGATGATGGTGTTCCTGGTTGCGGGGGTCGTGTCCTACGTCAATACCCGGCAGGAAGAATTTCCCAGCATCGAAACCGGCACCATCCAGATCAATGTGCCCTATCCCGGAGCAGCCCCGGCGGAAGTCGAGCAGGCTGTATGCGTCCACCTCGAAGCAGCGCTGCAGAACATGGAAAACATCGAGCGCATGACCTCGACAGCGCGCGAAGGGGGCTGCGCCGCCACGCTGCAGTTGACCACCGGAGCAGACCTCAACCGCATGCTCAATGAAACCAAGAGCACCATCGACGGCATTACCACCTTCCCTGCCGATATCGAACAGCCCACGGTGCTGTCCTTTTCCCCCGCAAGCACCGTGATGTCGCTGGCCCTGGTGGCCGACACCGACGACGCCAGCCTGAAAGAGCTGGCCGAGCAGATCCGTCTGGAGCTGATCGATCTGGATGGCGTATCGCGTGTGGAAATCAGCTACATCAGGCCGTACGAGATTTCCGTGGAAGTCTCCGAATTCACCCTGCGGCAATACAACCTGTCCCTGAGTCAGATCTCCAATGTCATCAACAATTCCGCCATGGACATGCCAGCAGGGACCCTGCGCACTCCAGGCGGCGAGATTCTGCTGCGCAGCAAGGGGCGCATGTTCACGGGCGCGGAATACGAGAACATCGTCATCCGCTCCTACCCCGATGGCTCGCAGCTGCGCCTGGGCGACATTGCCACCGTGCGCGACGGGTTCGAAGAGGGCTATCTCACGGCACGCGTCAATGGCCGCAATGCGGCAATCGTGCAGATCTATCGCGTGGGCAACGAGGACACCGTGCGCTCCGCCGAACGTGTCAAGCAGTATGTAGCTGAACGTCAGTCGCGCATGCCCGGCAGCGTGGAGCTGATGGTGCTCACCGACGATGCCAAGGGCCTGCAGGAGCGCATCGCCACGGTGGCCAGCAACGCCTACTCTGGCTTCATCCTGGTGCTGATCGTGCTCACCCTGTTCCTGCGCTTCAAGACGGCCCTCTGGGTGGCCGCGGGCATTCCCATCGCCATGCTCGGCGCACTCTCCCTCTTCCCCTCTCTCGGCCTCACCATCAGCTCGCTGACCATCATGGCCTTCATTCTGGTGCTGGGCATCATCGTGGACGACGCCATCGTGGTGGGCGAACGGGTCTTCGTCTACGAGCAGCAAGGCATGAGTCCGCGCGATGCCGCTGCCGAAGGCACGCTCAGCGTGTCCGTGCCCGTGATCTTCGGGGTGCTGACCACGATCGCGGCCTTCCTGCCGCTGCTGATTCTGGGCGGACCGATGGGCGCCTTCTTCAATGTCATCGGGGGCGTCGTGTCCCTGTGCCTGATCTTCAGTCTGATCGAATCGCAGCTCATCCTGCCGGGCCATCTCTCGCATCGGCGCATCAAGGGCTATTTCATGGAAGGCAGCCCCCTGATCGAGCGCTGGCTGGTTCTGCAGAAGAAGATCTCGGGCGGGCTGGAGCGCTTCGCCAGTCAGGTGTATCAGCCGGCACTGCGGCATTGCCTGGAATATCGCTATGCCACCTGGGCAGCGGCCACGGCCGTGATTCTGATTACCGTCGCGCTGCTGATGAGCGGCCGGGTGATCTTCCAGTTCTTCCCCGCCGTGGAAGGCGACCGCATCTATGCCAGCATCCAGATGCCCGAAGGGGTGGCCGTGGCCGTCACGGAAGAAGCGCTGGGACGCATAGAAGCGGCCGGCGCGGAACTCGTGCAGGAACTCGAGGCCGAGCTCGATGCCCGCATCGCTGCCGGGGATGCCCCCGCCACGCCGGGAGTGGTGGTGGAGAACACGCTGACCACCCTGGGCTCGCGCATCAATCGCGGCGGGCCGCCCATGGGGCGCAGCGGTGCTGGTGGCAGTCACATCGCTGAGGTGGTGTTGATCCTGAGCTCCTACGAGGATCGCGGCCGCATGAGCGCCAATGAAATCCGCGATCGCTGGCGTGAGAAGGTCGGCGTGATCCCCGACGCCCTGGAGCTGAACTTCGTCTCCGATTCCTTCTCTGCCGGGCAGGCCCTGAGTTTCCGACTTGAGGGCCGCAGTGAGGACACTCTGCGCATCGCCACCACCGAGCTGCGGGAAGCTCTGGCCCGCTATCCGGGGGTGTTCGACATCAGCGACTCCTTCCGTGCCGGCAAGCAGGAAGTCCAGTTCGAACTGCTGCGCGAAGGCGAGCTGCTCGGTTTCACCCTCGATGATGTCTCCCGCCAGGTCCGCCAGGCCTTCTACGGTGCCGAGTCGCAGCGCATCCAGCGCGGCCCGGACCAGATCAAGGTCATGGTGCGTTATCCGGAGAACGAGCGGCAGTCACTGGGCAATCTGGAAGACATGCTGCTGCGCACGCCCAATGGCGGTGAAGTGCCGCTGTCGACAGTCGCCAGGCTGACTCTGGGGAACAGCTATTCGAGCATCAACCGCGAAGACGGGCGCCGCGTGATCACCGTAAATGCCGATATCAACCGCACCGTCAGCGCCCCGGAACAGGTGACACGGGAAATCGCCGCCGAGTTCACCCAGCGCTGGCGCGACGACTACCAGATCACCATGGCATTGAGCGGCGAAAGCGAGCAGCGCGACGAATCGCTCGGCAGTCTGCTGTCGACGTATCCGCTGGCTCTGCTGATCATCTTCGCGCTGCTCGCCATTCCGCTGAAGTCGTATTCACAGCCGCTGATCATCATGAGCGTGATCCCCTTCGGCGCGATCGGTGCCATCATCGGACACTTCATCATGGGAGCAGAGCTGGTGTTCTTCTCGCTGATCGGCATCGTGGCCCTGGGGGGCGTCGTGGTGAACTCCAGCCTGGTACTGGTGGACTACATCAATGGCGAGGTGAATGCGGGCCACAGTCTGCCCGAGGCGGTCGCCAAGGCGGGTGTGGCCCGCTTCAGGCCGATCTTCCTGACCTCGATGACCACCTTCATCGGCCTGGTGCCGCTGATGGTGACCCCGACCCCGGCGACCTTCTTCATCGTGCCGATGGCCATTTCCCTGGGTTTCGGCGTGCTGTTCGCCACCGTGATCACGCTGTTCCTGGTGCCGAGTCTGTACCTGATCCTGTACGACTTCACCACCCACAGCGCCCACGTCGAAGACCACAGTCGTATCCCGGATGCGGCCATCCAGCGTTGAGCCATGGGGGGCAGGTCCGCAAGCATTCGGTGCCGCGCCCTCGAGTTGACGGCCAAAGCCGCGCACCATCGGCAGCCCCTGTCTGCGCTCCCTGGCAGTGAAGAAAGGCGCAAGCCAGGGAGAAGCGTTTCCTCGGCAGCCGGCTGGCGGAGTGGGTCAGAGTGTGTGCCGCGACGCGGTCCAGATCTGGCATCAGCAGCTCGCATACTCGCAGCAATAGACCAATGCCCGGGGTGTGCTCGGGGGGTGGAAATCGACTGCCTTATTTTGGTGCAAGCGCCTTTAGCACGCCCATTTATGGTGCATCTTCGACGCTTCAGAACTTACCAACCGGCCTGGGGGCCGCGTAAATGCTCACCTGCAGGGAGATGGATGACTGGCATATATTTTGCTCCACCTCTGCACACAAGGCCAGCTTGCGCGCTATGATTGCGGCGCAACGCTCTCTTGTTGCGCAGGCTGCAGGATGCCTGCCCGCGAGCGCTCAAACAAGGCAGACAACAGCAAGCAAGGCCTTCTACAGGAGCTCCGAATTTCTCGGTGGCAACTGCCATTAAACCAAGACGCCAGCCGTCTCTTTCTCGATCTCACGGAGGATCAAGAATGTCTGAAAAGACTCTGAAACTGATTAAAGAAAACGACGTAAAGTGGGTTGACCTCCGTTTTACCGACACCAAAGGCAAAGAACAGCACGTAACCTTCCCGGCGGCTGTCGTGGATGAGACCTTCATGGAGGGCGTGATGTTCGACGGGTCCTCCGTGGCCGGCTGGAAAGGCATCAACGAGTCCGACATGATCCTGCGCCCGGACGACAGCACTGCCGTCATGGACCCCTTCTCAGACGACCCGCAACTGAACATTACCTGCGACATCATCGAGCCCAAGACCATGCAGGGTTACAACCGTGACCCGCGCTCCGTGGCCCGTCGCGCCGAGGAATACCTGAAGTCCACCGGTATCGGCGACAAGGCCTTCTTCGGCCCCGAGCCCGAATTCTTCGTGTTCGACGAAGTGAAGTGGAAGACAGAAATGAACCGCTCCTTCTTCGAGATCGGGTCCGACGAGGCCGCCTGGTCCTCCGACAAGGCCATCGAAGGCGGCAACAAGGGCCACCGTCCGAAGGTCAAGGGCGGCTACTTCCCCGTCCCTCCCATCGATTCCTTCCAGGACCTGCGCTGCGCCATGTGCGACACCATGACCGAAATGGGCCTGACCATCGAGCTGCACCACCACGAAGTAGGCAATGCCGGCCAGCTGGAAATCGGTGCCAAGTTCAACACCCTGGTGAAGAAGGCCGACGAAGTGCAGATCCTGAAGTACTGCGTGCACAACACCGCAGACGCCTACGGCAAGACAGCGACCTTCATGCCCAAGCCCCTGGTTGGCGACAACGGCAGCGGCATGCACGTGCACCAGTCCATCTCCAAGGATGGCAAGAACGTGTTTGCGGGCGACCAGTATGCCGGTCTGTCCATGGAAGCCCTGTACTACATCGGCGGCATCATCAAGCACGCCAAGGCTCTGAACGCCTTCGGCAACGCCTCCACCAACTCCTACAAGCGCCTGGTGAAAGGCTTCGAAGCCCCGACACTGCTGGCCTACTCCTCGCGCAACCGCTCAGCCGCGATCCGCATCCCCTACATCCTGGGCGGCAACCCGCGTGCCGTGCGCATCGAAGTGCGTTTCGGTGACCCGACAGCCAACCCCTACCTGTTCTTCGCCGCCATGCTGATGGCCGGCCTTGACGGCATCCAGAACAAGATCCACCCCGGCGACCCCGCCACCAAGGATCTGTACGACCTGGAGCCGGAAGAAGAGGCGCTGATCCCGCGCGTCTGCTACTCCCTGGACGAAGCGCTGGAATCCCTCGACAAGGACCGCGAGTTCCTCAAGAAGGGCGGCGTGTTCTGCGACGACCTGATCGATGCCTACATCGAGCTGAAGTCACTGGACTGCACACGGCTGAACATGTCCACGCACCCGGTGGAATTCGACATGTACTACAGCGTCTGATCCGCTGCAGCGTCACGAAGAGCCCGGCCAATGTGCCGGGCTTTTTTTTGCCGGAAGAAAGCTGCTGGCGTGTCTGCGCGCCATTCTGGAACAGCCAATCCTTGAGCAATGCACCATAGTGGTGCATAGTCCTGCCACTGAGGACCGCGACAGGCGCGCAAGTCCCGTGATTCTAGCGCGCCCGCGATTGGTTTGCTTATTGCATGTTTCCTCGAAACCCATGCGATGTACGAATAGTGTGCACCGCGAAAGAGCAGCAGACGTGGCCATCGACCCTCTCCACAAACGCTTATTGGATAATCTGAGCACCGGCGTGATCGTTTTCGATCAGCAGCTGCGGCTCACCTACATCAATCTGGCCGGTGAGAGCATGCTGGCCATCAGCGGACGGCAGATCTCCAAGTGCTGGATCGGAGACATCTTTCTCGGCGCCGCCAAGGACATCGAGGATATCCAGAACGCGCGCAGCAGCCACCACAGCTTCACCCGACGCAAGGCTGAGCTGACCCTGCTGCAGGGGCGCACCATCTGCGTGGACTACACCATCACCCCCCTCGTGGACCTGGAGGATGCGCACATCCTGATGGAAATCCAGACCATCAATTACGCGGAGCGCATCAGCAAGGAAGAAGCCCTGGTCAATACCCACGAGACCACACGGGAACTGGTGCGCGGACTCGCCCACGAGATCAAGAACCCCCTGGGCGGCATCCGGGGCGCTGCACAGCTGCTGGCGCGTGAGCTGCCCGCAGGCGAGTTGACCGACTACACCAGCGTCATCATTGAAGAGGCAGATCGCCTGCACAATCTGGTCGACCGCCTGGTGGGCACGCGCAAGCCGCCCCAGTTGAAGCCCATCAATATTCACGAAGTACTGGAGCGCGTGCGCAGCCTGATCGCCGTGGAGGTCATGGACAAGGACATCCACATCGAGCGCAACTACGACCCGAGCATTCCCGACGTCATGGCCGACGCCGAGCAGCTGATACAGGCCGTGCTCAACATCGTGCGCAACGCCATGCAGGCGCTGGAGAGCCCGAACGTGCGCCACAGCGCAGGCCGCATCGAGCTGACCACGCGCGTGCTGCGCAACATCACCATCGGCACCGCCTTCCATCGCCTCGCGGCACGCATAGAAGTGATCGACAACGGACCGGGCATCCCCGAGGACCTCATCGGCAGCATCTTCTACCCCATGATCAGCGGACGTGCCGAGGGCACCGGGCTGGGATTGTCCATCGCCCACTCCATCATCAATCAGCACAAGGGCATGATCGAGTGTGACAGCAGGGCCGGGCACACACGTTTTGCCATCTGCATCCCCGTGGCGCCGATCAGACGGGGCAAGCGCATTCAGACTGAAGAACAGGAACAAGCAACATGAGCAAGCGCAACAGCGTCTGGGTACTCGATGACGACAAGTCCATCCGCTGGGTACTGGAAAAGTCCCTGAGCAAAAACGGCCTGCACACGCAATGTTTCGAGAATGGCGAGGACCTGCTGCACCGCCTGGAGAAGGAGCGTCCTGACGCCATCATCAGCGACATCCGCATGCCGGGCATCAATGGACTCGATCTGCTTTCCACGGTGCTCGACCAGTATCCACAACTGCCTGTGATCATCATGACCGCGCATTCCGACCTCGACAGCGCGGTATCGTCCTACAGTCGCGGCGCCTTCGAATACCTGCCCAAGCCCTTCGATATCGACGAAGCCGTGGCAATGACGGTGAGGGCGCTGGAGCATGCGAAAGAAAAGAGTATCGAGGTGCTGCCCCCGGCGCTGGAAAAAGCCAAGGACATCATCGGTGAGGCGCCGGCAATGCAGGAGGTATTTCGTGCCATCGGGCGCCTCTCGCAGTCCAATATTACCGTGCTGATCAATGGCGAGTCCGGCACAGGCAAGGAGCTTGTCGCCCATGCGCTGCACCGCCACAGCCCGCGCAGAAAGAATCAGTTCATTGCCCTGAACGTCGCAGCAATTCCGAAGGACTTGATCGAATCTGAACTTTTCGGTCATGAAAAGGGCGCCTTCACTGGTGCCACTACGCAGCGTACGGGCCGCTTCGAACAGGCCAACGGCGGCACCCTGTTTCTGGACGAGATCGGCGACATGCCCCCCGAGACGCAGACGCGCCTGCTGCGCGTGCTCTCCGATGGCGAGTTCTATCGCGTGGGCGGCCACACCCCGATCAAGGTGGACGTGCGCATCATTGCGGCCACCCACCAGAATCTGGAAGCCCTGGTGGCGAAACACCTGTTTCGGGAAGACCTGTTCCACCGACTCAACGTGATCCGCATTCACATCCCGCGCCTGCGCGACCGCCGGGAGGACATTCCACGCCTGGCCCAGCATTTCCTGCTCAAGGCCGCAGAGGAACTGGAGACAGAGCCCAAGGTGCTGCGCCCGGAAACGGAGAAGTACCTCACGGGCCTGAACTGGCCTGGCAACGTGCGGCAGCTCGAGAACTTCTGCCGCTGGATCACGGTGATGGCGTCCAGCCGGGAAGTGCACATCGACGATCTGCCGCCGGAACTTCTGGAAACCCAGGCCCAGACCAGCAGCGCGGGCAACTGGTCACAATTGCTGCACCACTGGGCGGATCAGGAACTCAATCTGGGACACAAGGAAATCCTGAACCAGGCCACGCCCCTGTTCGAACGCACCATGATCGAGGTCGCAATGAAACACACCGCAGGCAGGCGCCGTGACGCGGCGCTGCTGCTGGGCTGGGGCCGCAACACGTTGACGCGCAAGATCAAGGAACTCGGCATGGACGCCGGTAGAGACGATCTGGACTGAGCGTCGAGCGCGCTGTCCCACTCGCCTGAGTCGGGGTGTGGCACGGTTGTCGATTGCCTGCCAGTGAATGCGGCCGAACCTACACCAGGCTGATGCAGGAGTCGCGGGGAGCCCGCACGGCGTCGCGTGCAGTGCGCCAGACGGGGCGAATCGCGGTCGCGAGTGACTTTGGCAATGCCGAAATGACGCTGGCCAAACGACACTGCGATCAAGCCTCCTGCCTGTGCCTTGGACTCCAGAATCTGCAGTACTTGACGTCCACGGACTGCCTGCCGATACAGGGCACTCCCGTTTATTTTTTATACAACTCAAGTGCTGAAGACGTTGAGCTTAAAAATGAGGAGCGGCTATATTTGGGAACATTTTGATCAACTCGAACGAGCCATTCCGTGCTTCACGTAGCGCTTTATCAGCCTGAAATTCCACCAAATACCGGGAACATCATTCGCCTGGCCGCCAATACGGGGTGCCAACTGCACCTGATCAAGCCGCTGGGCTTCGCGATTGACGACAAACAGGTACGCCGCGCGGGACTGGACTACCACGAGATGGCCCGCGTGCAGACGCATGAGTCCTGGGAGGCGTTTCTGGGCGCGCGACCGCCAGGCCGCCTGTTCGCGCTCAGCACGAAAGCACAGCGGTGCTACACGCAGGTGGCGTTCCAGAAGGGGGATGTGGTGTTGTTCGGACCAGAGTCACGGGGATTACCGCAGGATATCCGTGACAGCCTTTCGCCGCAGCAGCTGCTGCGCGTGCCGATGCGCGCCGGCAGCCGCAGCCTCAACCTGTCCAATGCGGTAGCAGTGGTGATTTACGAAGCCTTACGCCAGCAAGACTTCGCGTTCGGTGAATGAGCGTGTGTCGGGCTGCAGGCAGCAGCCCGGCACTCGCACTCAATTGGCGGCGGGCTGACCGGCCTTGGCGGCCGCGTCTGCGGCTTGACGCTGCTTGGTCTGCAGGTACAGGGCGTCGAAATTCACCGGTGCCAGGTTGATCGGGGGGAAGCTGCCCTTGATGATCAGGGAGTCCACTGCCTCGCGGGCGTAGGGGAACAGAATGTTCGGGCAGACAGACGCCAGCACGTGCTCCAGATCGGCATCGTTCATGCCGACGCAGGAGAACACGCCCGCCTGGTGCACTTCCGCCAGAAAGGCCGCAGCGTCATCCACCTTGGCTTCCACCGTCACGGTCAACACGACTTCGAAGACGCCTTCTGCAATGCGGGCGCTCTTGGTGCCAAGGTTGAAGGTCACTTTCGGGGACCACTGGTTCTGGAAGACCACCGGGCTGCGGGGAGATTCGAACGAGGCATCCTTCATGTAGATGCGCTGCAGAGCGAAGGCCGGACCGGGGTTGGCTGCCTGCTGTCCATTGGCAGCACCGGCTTCCGGCGCTGTCGGGGTGTTCTGATCGTGAGTGTTCTCTGCCATGTCGATTCCTGCGTCGTTCGTGAGTGATTGAAGTGTTCCTGCCTTGTGTTCCCGAAGGAATTTCTTGTCATTGCACCAGAGGCAGGCCCTGAGCCCGCCATTCGGTCATGCCGCCCGCAAGGCGCAGCACCTGAGTGAAACCGGCACTGCGCAGCACCTTGACGCCATCGACGGACTGCGGGCCCAGCCTGCAGGCCACGATGACGGGAACGCCCTTGTGCTTGTCGAGCTCGGACACGCGCGTGCCCAGCTTGGCCAGCGGAATGTGGAAGGAGTCGACGATATGGCCGCTGTCGTAGTCCTTCTTGTCGCGGATATCGACCACCACCGCATTGGAGCGGTTGATCAGCATCACGGCCTGCTGGGCGCTGACAGTCTCGCCGGAGGTCTTGTTGCGATGAAAGATCAGGGCAATGACCAGACCTACCCAGAGACTGGACAGCATCCAGTGATTACCAACAAATTCAATGAATTGCGCCATATATCCCCGTGTTTTCGGCCGCCCGCACGGCAGCGGTGGCAGACGCGCGCGTGGCAGCCGTAGCCCCCACGGGCGCGCAAAAAAGGTGGGCAGTATACACAGCATTCCCGGGCATTAGAAAGTTCGTGCAGCCCACGCAGGCTCGCCTTGCCCAGGGCTTTTCGGGATAATGCGCGCCACTTGCGTTCACCTTCCCCGGAATCACAGTTCTCATGAGTTCACACACCATCGCCCGCCGTTCCACCACCCTGCTGCTCATTCTCGATGGCTGGGGTTACCGCGAAGAGACAGAGCACAACGCCATCAGTGCCGCCAGCACGCCCGTCTGGGATGAGCTGTGGCAGCGCTGCGCCCACACGCTGATCACGACGTCCGGCGAGGCGGTGGGCCTGCCGAAGGGGCAGATGGGCAATTCCGAGGTGGGACACATGAACCTGGGTGCCGGCCGCATCGTGTACCAGAACCTCACGCGCATCGACAAGGCTATCGAGGACGGCACCTTCTTCCTCAACGAGCCGCTGGTGGACGCCGTGGACAAGGCCATTCTCAACGAGAAGTCCGTGCACATCATGGGTCTGCTCTCGCCTGGCGGCATCCACAGCCATGAGGACCAGATCCTGGCGATGATAGACCTTGCCGCCCAGCGCGGTGCCGAGCGCATCTACCTGCACGCCTTTCTCGACGGCCGTGACACTCCGCCGCGCAGCGCGCTGGCGTCCCTGCAGCGCACCGAGGAGCGGCTGCGCGAGACCGGCTGCGGCCGCATCGTGTCCCTCATCGGCCGCTACTACGCCATGGACCGCGACAATCGCTGGGATCGCGTGCAGGCTGCCTATGAGCTGCTGACCCAAGCCCGTGCCGATTTCCACAGCGCGAGTGTCGAGGAGGCGCTGACTGCCGCCTATGCCCGCGGCGAAGACGACGAATTCGTCAAGGCCACCGTGGTGGCAGGCCCTGATGACACCCCCGTGCACATTGAGGATGGCGACACACTGATCTACATGAATTTCCGGTCCGACCGCGCGCGGCAGCTGACGCGAGCCCTCAGTGACCCGGCCTTCACCGGTTTCGTGCGTCACGTGCAGCCCGCGCTGGGCGACTTTGTCACGCTGACGGAATATGCCGCCGACATCGGCGTGCTGTGCGCCTACCCGCCGCAGACCATGGACAATGTCCTGGGCGAATACCTGGGCGCCCTGCACAAGACCCAGCTGCGCATCGCCGAAACCGAGAAATATGCGCACGTGACCTTCTTCTTCAGCGGCGGACGCGAGGAACCCTATGCGGGCGAAACCCGCATCCTGGTGCCGTCGCCGCAGGTGGCCACCTACGATCTGAAACCGGAAATGAGCGCCTTCGAGGTCACCGACAAGCTGGTGGAGGCCATCGCCGCGGGCACCTTTGACGCCATCATCTGCAACTACGCCAACGGCGACATGGTGGGACACACGGGCAGTTTCGACGCGGCGGTGAAGGCCGTCGAAGCCCTGGATATCTGCCTGGGCCGACTCGTGGAGGCCATCGAGGCCCACGACGCCCAGTGCCTGATCACGGCCGACCACGGCAATGTCGAGCAGATGGTGGACACGGATTCCGGTCAGCCCATGACCTCCCACACCAGTGGCCCGGTGCCCCTGGTCTATGTCGGCAAGCGTGGCTGGAGCTTCCGCAGCCACGGCAGCCTGTGCGACATCGCCCCCACCATGCTCGCCCTGATGGAGCTGCCCGTCCCGGCAGAAATGACCGGCCAATGTCTCGTGCTCAAGTCCGCCTGAGTCCCTGCCGGCACGCCACGGCGCTGCTGCTCAGCGTCGCGCTGCTGGCCAGCGCAGCGGGCATGGCGGCCGACGAGCCACTGCCAGAGGAACAGCTGGCGCAGGTGGGCGCCGCCATCGCACAGATCGAAGACTGGCTGCAGGCGGCCGCCAGCGATCGCACGGCCCTGGAGCAGGCTCTGCGCGACAGCAACGCCGCCATCACCGCCAATCGCACGGCCATCCTCGACACCGAGGCACAGATCCTCGCACTGCGCGAGGATCTGCAGCAGCTGGAGCGCCAGCAGCGTGAACTGGACCAGGCTCTGGCCAGCCAGGAAGCTCTGGTGCGCCAGGCGCTGCGCGCGTCCTACACCATCGGTCGCGACAGTTACCTGAAGCTGCTGCTGACCCAGCAAGACCCCTCCCGCAGTGCGCGCATGCTGCGCTACTACAATGACTTCAACCGCGCGCGCCTTGACGGCATCACGGCCTACCGCAGCACCCTGCTGGCACTCGACACCACTGCCGCCCGCCTTCTCGACGCCGAGCAGGCACTGGCACTGTCGCGACAGACCCTCGAGGATGCGCAGGCCGCCCTGGCGGCCGAGACAGCTCGGCGAGAGGAGTTGCTGGCGGAACTGGCCCGGGAAATGGCAGCACGCAGCACCGAACTCGAACAGTTGCGGGAAGACCAGCAACGGCTGGAAAGCCTGGTGCAGCAGATCCGCGACATCGTCATCAACATTCCGGCCCCGGAGGACCTGGCGCCCTTCGCCGAGGCTCGCGGCCGCCTGCCGCGCCCAGTCGACGGCGCCCCCTTGAACCGCTTCGGCGACGCCTACAGCGATGGCAATCTGCACCGCCAG
>Ga0255220_1000022_pt1 | contig 68556 bp, 95 predicted proteins | sample Miss_Colum_RepB__FD_188423 | JGI IMG/M metagenome (GOLD analysis project Ga0255220, IMG submission 188423) | Freshwater microbial communities from Mississippi River, Louisiana, United States - Miss_Colum_RepB_8d | ecosystem: Environmental > Aquatic > Freshwater > River | place: USA: Louisiana...
GAGTTTGTCCCCAAATGGAACGGCAAAGGAGTCCCGTCATTGGTGCTGAGGGACAGTCCCGTGATTCCTGACTAGGAACTCTAACACCAAAAACCCTAGGAGCCTTGCCGTTCCTAGGGTTTTTGGTGCTTGCGGGAATTGGGGCTGGAGTGGAATGGGAAGGATGGGTGAGAAAAAACGCGCATTTAATAAAAGCGCCTCTGGTATTGACTTTCAGCGTTTTAGGTGCGCATAATATAGGTACTCAATTAAAACACAGCCATGGTCACATACGTTCCTTTCAGATCAATCCCTGGGATTGGAGACCAGAGGTTCTCTAGCTGGAAAAGGGCAAACAAAGCCAAGTCTATCCTAGAAAAGTTATCACAGGATCTTGAAGCTGAGATCCTTGGGGAAACTCAAATAGGCTCCCCTCTTGTGGTCTATACCCCATCAAGGGCTGGGAAAGTCTATGTAAGAACAGAGCTTGTCCCTTACATTGAGCAATGGGCAAATAGCTTTTCTTCTGCGTTACCAGATCATATCTACCTTCTTAAGGCCAAAAGGACATTTTCCTACAAAATAGGAATTACTAACGATATAGCCAAGCGGGTAAAAGCGATTGAGTCAAACAGCCCCGTCCCCATCAAAGTCGAGTTTTGCATCAGGCATCTCCGTGCTAAAGAAGTGGAAAAAGTCCTACATCTGAAATATGCCAAATACCGGATCCATCATGAATGGTTTACTTTTGACCGATTTGTTCGGTACCAGGTGGATCAGGACTTTGCGAATCTTGACTCCCTAATTCCTCTAGAGGTTAGCTAGGTGGAAGTTGATTAGCAGTCCACCCTAGCGGTACTCACTTCATGGCACCCCCCCTTACCCCAGCCCCTGGGGTTTTTTCATGCCACGGGAGGCACAACACCCCTCAGTATAAACTGAGCGCAACCCCTAGACCCGTGCCCGCATATGCCCGTTGTTATTTCCGGCGGGGGTGCCGTTGCCACCGTAGCCGACACCCCCCAAATCGACCTTGGCCTCACCAATGCTCAACTCACCGCCGATGTAATATCGGGGAGCATTGGCAGTACCCAACTCAGTAGCGCCGTCAACAGTGCCCTCACCCTTGCGGGCACCGCAGTACAACCCGCAGCCCTCACCAGCTACCTTCCCCTGTCCGGTGGTGCCCTGACTGGAGCCGTCACCAGTACCAGCACCCTCATCACCCGCCAAAGCGCCAATACGGTGCAGTCCTTGGTGGTCAGCGGCACAACCCAGACGATCGACTGGAATAATGGCGGAAATATCAACCTAGACCTGAGTAGTGCCACGGGTAACGTGACCCTCACCCTGCAAAACCCGGTCAGTGGAGCAACCTACCGCATTAGGGTGCAGCAAGGGGCTACGGTGCGCAACCTAACCTTCCCCGCTGGCACCGTACAGCAGGGGGGTGGGGGCAACGTTTACACCGGCATCGCGGGGGTGGATTTTCTGACCGTGTACTACAACGGTTCAGACTACCTAGTTCAATCCGCCCTTAACTCTGGCTTTGTCCAGCCCACCAACAACGCCATCTTTACCGGGGTAACCCAAGCCGCAGCCCTAAGGCTTAACACTGTGGCCGTGATGATCAGTAGTACCGTCCCTGTTACCCGTGCAGATGGCACAGCTTTAGTTAATGGGGATCTATGGTACAACTCCAGCACGGGGATCTGGGGGTTTTGGAATGGGACTTACTGGCTAAGCGAGAATGTGCATGGCATTAATTTCGCTCTTGCTACTGTATGGGGATCCGCCGGAACAAGGACGGCGGATACCATTAGGACTATCCACCCAGCATACACGGGACTATTCTTTGAAAATTATTCTGTCCTACATTTTAGCGGTGCGGGATGGGACGCTAGCAACTATTCTACCTTTGAGGTAGTAGTCACCAGTATTGGCGGTAACGCCTTTAGTATGGGGACGTTTACCGTTAACAATGTGCCAAACAATGGCACTGCACAATGGCGCGAGTTTTCATTAAACTACGCCCGGACACTGACGCGAGGCGGAGGTGCTTTGTTTGGGCTTATTGGTATTAGGGACGTTTATGTGACGGTAACAAAAGTCGGGACGGCTGCGACTGTTATGGCTCTGGAGTACATCACCTATAGAGGGATCCTCTCGTGAAGCGCAATAACACTACTTTATTTTTGGAATCCCCAGGAGCTACCACCCCGATCTCTTGGGTTGATGATGCCCCAGACTTTTCGGGATTCTCCGAGCCTACCCTAGGGGTTTTGCAGTCTTCCTGGCAAGCTTTTTTAGGCAGCGGGGAAGAGATAGAGATAATACCGGATCCTCCACCCCCAATCCCCGAACCGGACTGGACTGCCTTTAATCTAGCCATGATCCCGCCGCAGGGAGAAAGCGATTTTGAGTTTTGGTTAGACCAGTTCAAAATCCTATATCAGTCCAGCCTTGCCACCGCCGCAGCTTCAGGCAATGCAGTGGAGACCCAGCGCATCTATGACCTGCTAAAACTTCAGTACCCGCCCACGACTGAGCAAGTCTCAGCATGGCAAGCCTTAGCGGATTTGCACCATGTCCCCCTTACCTTCTAGGAGACCCCATGAAAGTTAGCATTATTGCCACCAATAATCTGCCAAACCGAAACATGGGCAGATTTCCTGCTGCTGAGTTGCCCGCGATCGCTAAAAAGCTGGTTGGGGTAGCCGCGATCGTAGACCACGAAGCTGAGTATGAAGAGCAGTGGGGCACCGTGGTTGAGGCGCGGGTAGAACGGGCGGAACCCACCCCAGAACAGCTAGAAGCCTACCCTGATGTCCTGCGGACTGAAGGGCTGCAAAACGTCGTTGCGGTGGTGCAGTCCAAAACCCAGATAGAGATTGTCCCCGACGTGGGAGACCATGCCAGTATCACCACCGCCTATACCGACCTAGTTTGCCCTGGTTGTACCTGTGAATATCGGGACGCTGACCGCTGCAAAAAAGCATGGGAGGCACTGTCTACCCTGGGGTATCTTGAACGGGCGGGGGTTCAGGATATTTACGAAATCAGCCTTGTGGCTGTCCCTGCTGTCCCCGACGCGATCGTTACCAACGTGGAACCATGAAAAAGCCCCTAATTTCCAGCCGTGACGTGGTGGACGAATCCACCGTCATCAGCAAAATCCTTTCCCAGGATGCCGTAGCAACCCCAGAACCCGAACCCGCTCCTGAACCTGAACCCACCCCAGATCCAGAACCCACCCCCGCAGAAGATTCCGTGGTGCTGAGTGCCGATGATTTGCGGGAATTACTGGATGAGCAGGTGGCCGCTAGAGTGGCACAGGCGGAAGCGGAAAAGGCTCAAATGGCTGCTGAGTTGGCCGAAGCCAAAAAGCAGTTAACCGCCGCCGCTGATGCCAAAGCCCGTGCCCGTGAACTCCTAGGCCGTGCTATCCCCACCCCTTCAACCCCCGCCCCCATGTTCAACACTTCTGGCCATAAAAGCCCCGACGCTTGGCTCAGTCAAGGCCGTCTAGGGGAGTGGGCACAAATCCACAACAGCGCTGACACCCGCCAAATCATGCTTTACAGCCGTGGCGGGCAAATCGTGACCCACCGCGACACCCATGACAGCTATCGCTATTGGCTAGAGAACCGCGATGCCTTGCGCTCTGAAGTGGAAGGGCTAGCCAAATCCGCTGGATTCTTGCGGGGGAGCCAGGATGCTTCTACCGCACGGGCGGATATTCCTGAGATGCTATTGACCTTCCTCAGCAACACCATCCGGGTCACCCATCAGGCACGGCGGGTTTATTGGCAGTTCCCCGATTACGTCGAAGATTTCACCCGTGGCCCTGGGGACAACATGGCCGTGGTGCGTTGGGCTAATCTCCCCGCCCCCGCCGCCGAAGCTGACTTTACCCTCACCCCTGGCACCGTCCTCGCCACCAACCTGCAAAACCTCTCGGAAACTGAAGTCCTGGTTACCTTGGAAGAGAAGGGATTGGGTAAAGCTGGAGTCACCAATGGGGAGCCGGTGGGCATTCCTGAGTTTTGGATGGCGCGGTCTGTGCAAAGCCTGGAGAATGTGGTGCTGCGGGTATTGGGCACTCACTATGAGCAAGCCATTGACCTGATGATCCGTTCTAAGTATTTCGCAACCACGGGCATCGTTTACAACGACAATGGCACCCCAACGATTACCCCCGCTAACGTGGGCACTGGGGATGACGGCACCATGTCGGAATCGTTCCTCATGGGGCTTTACGGCTATATGTCTGGCCTTCAGGTCATGCCCTTGGTGGATGGCTGTTACACCATCGTCATGCATACCACCGCAGCGACTCAGTTCAAGAAATCCCTAGCGGAAAAATTCCAGTACAACACCCAACAGCAAATCCAAGACCTGACCAACATCTTCCCGCAGATTGGGAGCCAGGGACAGGTGACGGGCTATCTGGGTCGCTATTGCAACTTCCATGTGTTTGAGACCAATGCCCACTCTTTGGGCGCGGCGGGCACGGAAGGCGCTCAAAACGTCACCCTAGGGGTTGGCTCTACCCTCACCCGCACTTCTATCGCCTTTGGGCGTAGTGCAGTGTGCCGCGCTGTGGGGATGCCGGTGGAGATCCGGCGCTCTAACGAAGATGACTTTGGCCGGTTGGGTAAATTTATCTGGTTGAGCCACGAAACCGCCGCCGCCCTTGATGTTGACCCCGCCCTTAACGCGAGTCAGCAACTGCGGGTGTTCCAAGTCCGTACTACCGACGCGATTCTGTAACCATGACCCTCGACCTACACCAGGATCCCCACACGGGGAAACTTTATACGGTCGGGGGGGCTGGGGAGCTTATCCCCTATCCTCCGACCCCTGAACCTGCCTTAGAGGATTTATCTTGGCAGGAACTCAAGTCTATGGCCTTGTCCCAAGGATTAGGCGAAAAGCCCGACAGTGTGACATGGCTGGAGTGGGTGAAGCAGGGAGGTGACCATGGCACGGACAATCAATGAATACTTGCGGCTAATCTACGATCGTATCCCCTCCCTAGTGGGCGGGCGGATCCCCGTGGATACTGGCATCACTGCGATTACCGCTTTTAGCCGCTATGACAGTGTGGAATGGTCAGGGGCGGCGGTGGTCATCAAGGCTGGTGCGGGGAGCTTGTATCGGTTAGTGGCCACCAACCCTAACACCGTTCCGGTCTACCTCAAAATCTCTAACACCACAAGCGCTACCCCCGGCACCACCGTCCCCCAAACCCGCCTAGTGATTCCCCCTGCCATGGGTGCTATGCCGGGGTTCCTATCCGCTGACCTGTCGGGGCAACCCTACGAAACCTACACCACCGGAATCACCGCTTGGGCGGTCACGGGCATCGCTGACAATAGCAGCGCCCTACCCGCTAGCACCCTATCCCTAGAGGTTAGGTTTGTGTAGTTGACTCCTAGCCAGTAGTATGGTTTAATATTGATGGTTGATGGAAAACCAAAGGGCTGACCCCTAACTATAGGAATCAGCCCCGCCAACAACCAAGCAATGAAGCGAACCACGCGCTGGTTCATCTGACAGTCTAGCACAAGCAATGGAGAACAACACAATATGACCGCAGTTCACGACTATACCCGGTATTACCAACCGGAGGATTACGCTGACTATTTGGCTAAGACCTACGGCACAGAGGTAGCCCAACGCTACCGCAGCCTTGACAAAAAAGGCGGCGGTGTTAACAGCCCTCCCAAGAAACCCTTTTACTCGCCCATGAATGAGGAAATCAAGGGCAAGATTTTGGACTTCCTCAAGACCCAGGAAGAACCTGTGGTCTTTAACACTATTAACCGGGGACTGGGTTTTAACCACTACCCCTACCACAAAATCGACTACGCATTGAAAGCCCTGTGGCGTGAAGGGCTGATTAATTGCAAGCGCTTTTCTGACAAGCGCCAAAACGGCTGGAGTATCGCCAAATGAGTAGCACCCCCCTGTTATTCTCGGTAATGCCGGGGGGGTGGAAACCCTTTATCCCGGTTTACCCCGGTAACAAAGCCCACGCCCGCTACCGCAAGGTTATTTTTGGCGGGCGTTTTCAGTGGGGCGCGATCGTGGAACCTTTTGCGGGGACTGGCTCTACTGCCCTCTATGGGCGCACGGAATCTCGCATCCTAGCAGAAGCCGCCCCGGATGTAAGGGCGATTTGGAGCGCCTGGGTTGAAGGGGACTGGGGCTATATCCAGGATGGGATCCGCAGTTATCAGCGGATGCCCACTCAGGAAGCCTGGGACACAGCTAAGGCCGTCTATACCCAGCACCAGGGTCTCCAACTAGCGGCGGCATCCCTAGTTTTGCGGAAGCTAGCCTTTGGGGGAGTGATCCGCCATGGGGCAAACGGGGAACTCAATGTTTCTTGGCACGAATCCAAGGCCATGAGCTTCCGGCAATGGAAAGCCCCCGCCCCCCACGCCACAGGCAAGGTCATGCTTTACGACGATGCCCTACAGTGCCTAAGGGAGTCCCCAGAGGATGATGCCCTAGTGGTGATTGACCCACCCTATTGGCTCCCTGGCACCGGACGCATGACCCCTGCCTACCGCGCCCACACTCCCCATGGGGACGACACCTTTGCCCTGTGCATTGATGCCCTAGCCCTAGCTTTGCCTTGGGCGCGGCGCATTGTGGTCTGTAATTACGAAAGCCCCCAACTCCATAAAGCCATCCTAGCCCTGGCTCCCCATACCAAGTGGGTTGATTTCGGGGTCATGGATCGGATGAACAATGGCAACGGGGAAGCCAAGGTTAAAGCTAATGAGCGTTTTTGGGTGATTGACAATGGCTAAGAAGAAAATCAATCGGGAACCCAAGCCCTTCGACTGGGCAAAGCTTTATGGGGAGCGCAAGTTGGCTACCGATGACCGCTTTGGCACCTGCCATAAGTGTGGGGGATTTGTGCGCATCCCAGGGCTAGAGGCTATCGACTGTAATAACTGCGGTTGGATTGCCCGTAAGGGGTTCTGCGATCGCTGCTACGGTAACCTTGAGTTGATTGGCCGTCCTGGGTTCACTTCAACCTGTGGTCGCGACGATCGTGAGTGCATTCCAAGGGGTAAGGGGTTGAGTTCAACTTTACCTGAACCCAAAGCCAAGGCCAAAACCCCCCGGAAGCGGGCAAAATAGCCCTTCCCTCAAGTTCATCTCAATTGAAGTCAAGTTGAGTTCAATCCCGCCCCTCCCTTGAGGGGGTTTTTTGTGGCAAAAATACTTTCTTCTGAAGTGTTGACAATCCCTAGGGATAGGGTTTATATTAGGTACATACCAAGCGGGGAAACACCCCAAGGAAGCAAGACAATGACTACCGCACAAAAGGAAGCCCTGGCAATCAGTAAAATTAAAGCTCTTTCTACCCAGCAGTTAATCGAGGGATTCGAGTCGCTTGTAGGCAAGCGAGACATGGAGATGGTTCGGGGCTGGATTATGGATGAACTAGAATCCCGTGACCCCGAAGCCTTTGAAGCTTGGATCGACTCGGACGACACGGATGATGTAAAGGTACTGACCAGCCTTTACTTGTAACGCTACCTACCCCTCCCTTGAGGGGTTTTTTTGTGGCAAAAATACTTTCTTCTGAAGTGTTGACAATCCCTAGAAATAGGGTTTATATTAAGTACATAACCAAGCGGGGCTGAGACCCCAAGGAACCCAAGCAATGGCTAAGCGCACACCTGACCTGGAATATGACATCAAGGGATTCTGGACAACCTTCTACCCCGTGACTGATGCAGGTCACGACGCATGGATCACCATCCATGAGGGGACTAATGGCACGGACAAGATCCTTACCATGCATCTCGATTCTGTGTTGCGGCAGTTGCGGAAAGCTGGCTACAGTGTCCACAAAGCTAAGGATCCCAACCCCGGCATGACCGATGAGGAATTGTTGGCCGCGCTAGGACTGTAACGCTATCCGCCCCTCCCTTGAGGGGATAATAGGTTAACCCTATCTGGAGCCAAATCCTACGTCACCACAGACGGGCTGGCGTGGCAGTCTGAAGGGGAGAACCCGGTGGCGGTGACCGTGGAGATTTTGTGATAGGCTGTAGTCCTTAAGAGCAATTGTGTAAACGGTGGGGCAACTTTACGGGGTTGCCCTTTTTTTATGGGCTTGGTTCCTTAAAAACAAATCAAAAAATATTTTACTTTAGGGGTTGACAATCCCTAGGGATAGGTCTTATATTAGATATATACCAGGTAATACCAAGGGAGACCAAGCAAATGAATTTTGAACAGCTAACCCAACACCCCGCTTTTGCCGAATTTCAGAATGGTGTAGTTCGCGCCATGATGAAGCGCTATGGCACCCAACAAAAGCTGATCATAGCCATGATGTCAGACCCGGAAGGGGTTGCAAAACAAGGGATTCTGGACTACCAGGAAACCTGTAAAAATCTGGGCATCGTTCTGGAAAAGCAGGAAGAATTTGCCAAAATCCTCTACCCCTTCCTCTGATCCCGCCCACCCCTCCCTTGAGGGGTTCCACCTCAAATCTTCTATGGTAGAATAGGGTTAGGATACTAAATTGGACTATTCTCCGTTGCGGCAACCAAGCGCTAATACGGGGCAGGGCTTTTCTCGCGATAGCAGGGGGAAAGCCCTTGTCTTTTATGCCTACAGCCCCGGCCTGCCCGGTAGCTCTACTCGGTCTTTGCGTCGCCACCATAGGGGGATCATGTACTCTTCCCCTAGATCCCAGTACCCTTCCCCATTGGCTACGGTCTCCCCTAGGATGTGGCGAAATCCTGGCTCTTGGGGGTGGTAGTCGGGATGGGTTTGCAGCACCGGAGGGATGTAGCCGCTAAACTTTGCCCGCAGGTCATCAATGGCGGTTAGTAGCACGGCATCACGGCATCGGGCGATAAAGCGGAACTGCACATAGAACTCGCATCGGGTTTGCATGGTGCTGCGGCGATCGTTCCATTCCCCTTTCTCAGAACTCAGGCGGATCCACTGCACATAGAGGGCGTGTTGCCCTTTCTGGAGACACCGCGCGAGTTCCCTTTGGGGGTCTTCAGGCCATGGCCTTACGCTGAAACTAGCTAGCTCTGGCAGGGTTTGCAGGAATGCCACAATTTCATCAACGGCTTGTTGGCGCATGGGTTAGTCCTTACGGTTATTGAATGCTTGTAGCCGCTCTGCTTGCTTGCGGCGTAGCTTATCGGCTTGACGACGCATATAGTCTTTCTCTTTGTCCTCTGGGAGCATTCTAGCCCGCCCGATCGCCCGCACCATGGCCATCAGGTCAACAGCACTCTCGGAGTCCATCAGCGCCCAAGCCCCAGCCAAATCCATGCTCTCCCCATGGGCAGCGGAAACCATGGCCGCAAACTTAGCAGGGTGGTCTAGCAGGTCTTCCTCGCTGTTGTAGGGGCTAGCAGGGCGAGGGCAAGGGTCAGGGGGGAATTGATTGAGGGCAACCAAGGGGGGAAGGGGTTGCTGTTCGGTGGGTAGTAGCAAGGCGACTTTTTGCTCTAGGGAGAGGGTGGCGGGGTCTAGGCGGTTGGCTGCGATCGCCCGGTTCAGGCAGTGCAGGAAGCGGGCATCCCGATAAACTGCGAGGGAGTCATTGGCGGTGGATAGGATGCCCTGGATTTCCTGGAGCCGCGCATAAAACTCAAACAGCGATCGCCCCGTACAACCGGGCACCGTCACCCATCCGCCCTTGAGGTGCAACTCCAGCCCTAGCCCTGTGACCCAAAATATTTGCATAGAAAAGCCCATGGTACTGCCTAGGGACAGCTTACCATGGGCATAAAGAAGCCCCCATAGCGGAGGATTAGGTCTAGATGTAGTAGGCCACAGCTTGACCCACTTTGAACATCGCCTGAAAGGCTTTAATCCAGATTTTGCGCTCCGTTTTTTTGGTATAAGGGCAAGCAATTGGCTTCCCGGACTCACAGGCTTGCCAGTAGGCTTGCTCTGCATTCTGGACAATGGCCGTTGCCTTATAGCGGGCGATGATTTTCTTGTGTTGCTTGATTTGATCCTCAAGCTGAGCAATCAACTCGTTCAGGAAGTCAATGTTTTTTCCAGTGTTCCATGCAAATTTGCGCACCTCGAAGTAATCCATCCCTGCGCATTGCATTTGATTCCAGACGCGGTAAGCTTCCCGCTCCATTATAATTTTTTCTGCTTTTTCAGCTTTGAGGGCTTCGATTTGGATTTTGGTTTCAGAAATGATTTCTTGGCTGGCGGCGATTAAGTAATCCATTGCTTGGGTGGCTCCTGTGGTTGATGTAATCACTATAACCTACCCTAAAGGAAAAGCCAACCCCTATATCAAGAATATTTTTCAGTCTACGATGAAGTCGTTATCCACCCCACCACAGCCATGACCATCAGTAAAAAACGGCGACTACAAGCGATCATTGACCGGCTTATAGATCCTGAGATTCACCACGTCACCATAGAATACCGTCCGGGTAGTGGGTATTGGGCAGTGGCGGATGAGGGTCGCTATTGTGGGGATGAGGGGGAATGGCTAGGCCATGACTTTGAGACTGCGGCTAAGTCCATTCCCCTGGTCATCGGCTAAGCCCTACTTCAGGGCATAAAAAAGCCCCCTTTTCAGGGGGCGGGGTGATTAGAAGTATTGTTGCATCCATTCCCATCGGGTGCGGTTGAGTTCCTTAAGGTTTTGGCGGGCATACTTTAGTGCTTCCAGCTTTTTCTTGAATGTCAGCACTTTGTAGGTGTAGGTGGTTTGAATGATGTCCACCCACTCCTCATCATATTTAGTGTAGGAAGACAGGACTTCGATTGAGCAGTCCCGCATGGACTGGTAGTAACCCAGGGAAGATAGGGGAATCATTTTCTCCTGTGTGGTTGCCTCAATCTCGGTATAAACTGGAACCGTGTACACTGCGCGGTACTCTTTAGCCCACTCATCGCTGATTTTTTTGGTTCCGACAAAATCATCGGCGGGGCGGGTCACGTTTTTGAGGTCATGGTGGGCTAGCTTTACAAAATCCTCAGGGGCGGAAATCACTTCCCCTTTAGCGTTAGTTGCGGTTTTGTGGCGGGCGACTACTTCGGCTGTGGTCTGTCCTAGGGCTTTAGCAATTTTGGAAATCAGGCTGCGGTATTCAGTGCGTTGAGCTTCGATTGTGGTAGTGATGGTGGCGGTCATTTGCTTGGCTCCTTTGGGGTGTGCTTCATTTGCTTATGTACTTAATATAACCTAACCCCTAGGGAATGTCAACACCTATCCCAAAAATATTTTTGCCCACAAAAAAGCCCCTGTGATGGGGCTGGTTTTTGACTGCTGGCTAAATCCTTTTGGGCTGATAGGGGGACAGGATGAACTCTTCGCAGTAGCCCCGCTCTAACAGCCCTTCCATCATGATCCCCATGCCCACGTGGACGCTACCCCCATCTGGAGCCACGGTCACTTCCACCCACTCCATGGGAAAACTCCTGGTGTAAACCTGTTGCATAGCACTGATGTCGCATTGCTCCCATTGCAGGTCTTTGGGGAAGTGGGGATCCCCCATCAATTGCCAACACTTAACCGGGTTGTCCACACCCTCACGGATGCCCTCGACCCAGTACAGGAACTCCACCGCCTTGATGGTGCTTAGACTCTTGGACACGATTAGCTGATATTCCTCTTTGGTGGGAGGTAGCACCCCATCCCACCAGTCATAGCCAAAGACGTGCCCCCGGAAATTGACCTTGCGCCAAATTAGAGAGCGGATTTTCTTGGCCTTTTGTACGCGGTAGATTCGGTTTAGAAGTTTATCCAGTCGTTGCAAGCGTAGGCTAGAACGCAGCATCACCCCTTCAATCTCCCCACGCTGGTGCATCCGGTCAACTACGGCGGTGGGCACTAGCTGATGTTCTAGACGCAACAGAAGGTTATTGTCCAGCATGGCGGCTGGGGAGTAGGTCACATGGTCACGAACCCGACTGATGATGTCATGCAGGTACTTGCGGTCACGGCGGCGGCGTTTTCTTCTGATCATTGCTTTACCCCCAACGGTTTAGAGGCATTCTACCACGGGAACCCCGTTTACCCATACATTTACTCAGACCCCCAGATTTTGCCCCTAGAAGCCACGGAAATAAGGCGCGGGTAGTCTGACATAGCTAAGGGGGCTTGGGGCTAAAAAATGGGCTTAGCGCGGAACCCTATAAATTTATTTTTTGATCTCTCCGATCGGATCTTTGATCTAGTTCATTTTTTAACAAGAAGATAAACCTTGGGGATCCCCAGGAAAATAAAAAAGAAAAAAGTTGCCGCAGTCTCTTCTACTGCTTTTTCTTTTATTAGTCTTTATTTAGATCAGTCTTTATTGGGGGGTGATTTTCCAGATCTGGAAAATCAGGGATCTGGGTTACAACAGTTTGTTACAAGCGTTTGACAGATTGCGCCCTGTGCTGTATTTTTAGCGCCCCGCAGATTTTCTTTTAGGCGCTAGTTGACATTGGGCACGGGTTTGGTATAATAGGGGAGTCCCCAAGCAATAGAGCACAAATGAGAACAAACTTTACCCAGTGGAATGGATCCCCGCTTTGGGTTGGAACCCTATCCGACCTCGCTAAATTTGGGTTGATCGTAGACTCTATGCCCCTGCCCCCATCCGGTGCTAAGAACTGGCTTTTGACCACCATTCGCCAGGGGCACCCATTCCCCATGCTTGTAGCTCAGGATGGAGTAGCCGTTGGCGACACAGCCAAGTATTTGGCCACATGGCTGTGGCTCTGGCAGAACTATCTCCTTTATGGATTGAAGCTGCATGAATTGTCGGACTACCCAACAGTTCTCAAAGAGATTCGGCTCCAGGGATTAGATGAGGATCTAGACACCATGGAAACTCTACTGGAATGGCACCACTGGATCACTCGTAAACCTGTGACTATTTGGCAGATGCCCTAAATCACCCGACGCGGTGCCAACTCCATGCACCGCAACTTAAACCCTTGGCTATAGCCATCAATCAGCCCCCCGTCCTGTGCTAGCTCCATAATGCGCACAGTGCGGGGGGTTCCTTGATCTGTAATGGGGATGCCAGTGTAACTTAGCCCCGTTCCCAAGGCATTACCTCGCAAGGCATCTAGAATCGCGTAAAACTCAGGCGACCCATCGGGACAGGCCAACTCAAACCCGTAGCGCTGGCTGGCCACCTTGACCAGGGTTTGCCTTGCCCCGTCAATAAACCCGGTTTCCCCCAAGTCTTCCCAGATGGGGGTGTAGTGGTCAGGATGCACCGGAATGGACAGCGTAGCCCCAGAGACCCAGTAGAAGCCGCTGTAGAGCGTGGCAAGGGCGGGGGTGAGGGGAAAGACAATGGTAGGAAAAGCCATAGGGAGGCACTCGGTTTTTAGCTAGATAATCCCCCCAATATACTCGGAGGGATTATCTCGTGTTTAAAGGCATTGCCAACGTATGGGCTAGAACCCGCAATTTAGGGACGGGCGCTCCTGAGGAGCAGTATATGCTTGCGCCCGAAATGTATTCTTTCAGCTATAACCCCAACTCTAGTGAGAAAATCGCGCGGGCTTTTACGGCTGACGCGGTTTTGGCTAACCGTAGCTCCGTTGAGGGGAGTCGTGATGACAGCCTCACCCTGACCTTTGAAGAGCAAACCTGGGGTCAGCTAGGCTTCGTTTATAACGAGCGTTCCAAGGCCAGTGGTGCCATTGACCTGCCTAATCTGGAGTTCACCACCGTCCCCGCCACCGCGCCCTATGAGATCAGCATCAGCGCTTGGTACTCAGCGGGCTACGAGGATCTGATTTTTGCCCAAACCACCGAACGCGGCGTATGGGGTGAAGTGGGCGTGCTGACCCGCGTGGCTGGCGCTCCCACCGCTGGCACCTATCAGGTTAATACTTCCACTCCTGGCTCTGAAAAACTGGTGTTCCACAGCAGTCAGGCGGGCGCTCCCATTGCCTATACCAAACTCACCAACTACGGCACCGGCGGTCTCAGCTATGGTGGCCCCGGTGCTAGCTTGCCTTGGGGTCGTTTTGAAGTGTGGGGCACGATCGTGCTTCCCACTCACCAGGACGGCATTCGGATCTATTTCCCCCAATGCTTCATCACCACAACCCCGGAAATCACCCTAGATGATGGTGTGCCCCAGCTAGCCGTTACCGCCAAACTGGGTACCCCCGCAGGATGGGGCAAGCCCTATTGGATGTTTAACGTGGATAGTCTAGCCTAACCTCGCTCCCCAGAAACTTGACCCATAGCTCCCGCAAGGGGGCTTTTTTATTGGTCGCTAAAATATTTAGCTTAAGGTGTTGACAATCCTTTTGAGGTATGCAACTATAGTAATCAGCAAGTGAAGCACATCTCAAGAAAGGAGAAACAGTCATGCTATTAAAAACTGAAGAAACAATCCGTGGTGTTAAATACCAGGTTGAAAATGGAAAGCTTTTACGGGATGGAGAAGTAGTAGAACTCGGTACCCCTACGCCCTCCGATGTGGCAGGGGTGAGCTACAAGGCCACATCCCAGCGGTGGGGAACGGACATTGGCGATTTCTGCCACATCGAGGCTCTTTTTGTTGATGGGAAAGTCGTCGCTTTTTGGCGATGGGATCCTTGCACGTCAAAAGACCGGATCCTGAGTTTCCGACGATCCAACGCTAATCAAGTACGCCCCCGCTAATCCCACCCGCCCCGCAAGGGGCTTTTTTATTGGGAGCCACAACCCCCAAAGGGCTATTATGGGCAAACCGCTACCCCCAACTGCCCATGACCGCCCATTATGGCTTCATCCGCCAATCCCTGACCCCCGGCACTGACTACACGATCGCCGCAACTTCCGGGGGAACCACAACCACGGGCGGTTCCCTTTGGTTTGCCCTGCACAGCGAGAACCGCCAAGGAGTAAACCTACCCGGCACTCTTACCCAAGTGACTTGGACGGCAGGGCAAAAGGTTGTCGTCACCATCAACTCCAGCGCTAGAGCCACGGGCGAGGAACCCTTCCGCTACACCCTAGCCGCCGCTACCACCAATATTCCCGCTAACCTGAGGCAGTTGGCCTATATTTGGGCAATAGACCCCGTAGACCAGCGCACCCCCGAAGCTCTACCTCTCACCCTAGAGCTAACACGGGATCAAGATTTTGTCCTTGCGGGTACATCCGCCACCGTAGCCGCTTTACCCGCTAGCCCCTTAGATGGCACCATGCGCACCGTCACCGCCGATGGACTGCGGTATGAGGCGGATAATGGATTGTGGACTGCTATCCTAAAGCCTTTTAGCACCTACCTGGCAAGCACAGCAGATGCCAATGGCGGGCGAGTGGGCTGCGATCGTCCCCTCAATCAGCTATCCAGTGCCGTCATCATTGAACCACTGCCCTACACCCCCGACGGCTCCCTACAGGCTTCCCCGGTACGCATTGACCTGAGCAATGGCCTCACTGCCACAGGGGGCGCAATCCTACCCCAAGGCACTGCCCTAGCTTTTCAGTTATTCGTGGCAGGCCAGGACGTAACCACCCGATTCTCTGGCAAGGTCTATGTCACTCTCCTAGGCTATGTTGACCGTGCCACAGGGATTCTTGACACCACCCCCTCAGGCACCGGCGCGGCACTGCCCTACACCTATCTCAGCAGTGGCACCGGGCGGCTAGTTGGCTCCAACATTCTGTTACCCCGTGACCTTGCCCGTGGCTTTGCCGCCGCTTACCGCGTAGCACTTAAAGTCAGCGCCGAAGAACTCAACGCCACCGGGGAGCCTTTTGCCGATGGCAGTGCCGTGGAAATTCTGGTTACTCCTATCCCCCCTAGGGGCTTCTATGATTCGTCCTATAACATCACCGGCAATCTGGTCTACCAGGATCCGGGGCTGGAGTATCTGCGGATCCTACCCACGGTTTCCGGGGTAGAGCGACAGGGCGGGGTCTGCACGATCGCGGGCTACACCAGCCCTTTAGTCGATACCCAATCCCTGAGTGGGCTAACCGCTGACCTAGCCCTACAGAAAATCGCCATGGATGCCACCTTGGGGGCGCAAGTAACCCTACGCTCCCCCGGTGCCACTCTACTGCCCACAGAAGCCCTACGCGCCCTAGTCAGCACCACCCCTGGCTCCTACACCGCTAGTCCCTGGCAAACTCCCATCGCTATCACCCCAGGGCAAAACCTCACCATCACCGTCACCCACCCCACCACCATCCGCAGTAATTACCCCGACCGGATAGCGGGGACGGTAGCCGCTTTCACGGTGCCACGGATACGGGTGTTTGTGCGGCTGTCGGGCATCATCTATGAACTACCCACCCCCCTCACCGTGGCACCCGGTAGCACCCAAACCGCCACCACCATTAGCAGTTTATCTGGGTGGACTAGCGGGGCAACTCTACCCAATAGCAGCGCTAGCCCTGGATTTGGACTGTATGGCTACGGCGCGATCGTGCCTAGCGGTGGGGGTAGCGGCTCCAGTCTAGGGGCGGGGAGCTATGAAGTGGCCATTGCGTGGCACTACCCCAGTCCCAACACCCGTGCCACTATCATCAGCCATGATCCCAATGATGGCTGTATTCCTGAGGCGGAAGGGACGTTCTCGGATTTATTTGCTGATAAAGGCAGATTATATGTTTCGAGTGCTGACACGACGATTAACTATTTAGAGAATAAATTAATTGCTGGTACAGGGGTTGTTTTAACTAAACTAAACCCCGGCGCAAATGAGCAAATACAAATTGCTGCGCCAAACCCTATCACCGTGCAGGATGAAGGCATAAGCGTAGTTCAGCGCAATATCCTAAATTTTGTAGGCTCTCCTGTTACTGTTACGGACAACGCTAGTAAAACTCAAGTCTCTATCACTGCATATGCCACCTTCACAGGGGATCCCACGGGATTCACCCCCACGGTAGCCAACCAGCTTCATGTGAAAACAGACAATAGCCCGAACCTGCTTTACCGCAGCACTGGCACCACATCGGGCGCATTAACCGCGATCGGCGCGGCGGGAGGTGTAACCAGTGTTTTCGGTCGCACGGGTGTGGTTACCGCCGCCAATGGGGACTATAACGCTAGTCAAGTCACCGTAACGCCTTACGGTAACATCGCGGCTACCACCGTCCAGGCTGCAATCCAAGAGCTAGATGACGAAAAGCAACCGGATATCCAATGGCAGGATGAAGGCGTAAACCAGGGTACCGCTGGCCAAGTCACCACATTCAACATCACGGGTGCTGGAGCCACCTTAAGCGTTTCCAGTGGTACCGCCACCCTCAATATTCCCGGTGGCAGTGGTATCCAAGGCCAGGACGAAGGCATAGCCCAAGGCACTATCACGACCCTGAATGTGACGGGCGCGGGGGCTAGCCTTGCGGTAACTGCTGGGGTTGGCACCCTCAATATTCCCGGTGGGGCGGGCGGGGTAACTTTTACTTTGCAAGAACAAGCTTCAGCCCCTATTACTGGAGTCAACGAAGCCACCCTCTGGCTCAACACCAGTCAAATTCTGCGATACCGGGAAGAATCCAGCGGCACCGATAACCAGATTGCTGTCTTAGGCCGCAGCCAGACCTACACCGCCGCCCAAGGCACCGCCCAAGTCGCCCTAACCGACGGAGCCACTATTAGCGTTGACGCGGCTCTATCCAATAGCTTTACAGTGACCTTAGGCGGTAACCGCACCCTCGCCAATCCCACCAATACGGTAGCCGGATTCACCTACGTCTTCAGGATTGTCCAGGATGCCACAGGCGGGCGTACTTTGGCCTACGGCACCAACTATAAATTCCCCGGTGGCACCGTCCCCACCCTCTCCACTGCGGCTAATGCGGTAGATATTTTGACCTGCTATTGCGCTGCTGGCGGGGGGAATCTAAACTGCACTCTAACCAAGGACTTTAAGTAATGTTTACGTTTCCTGTGGGCTTTTTTGGTGGGACGGGAGATCCCTATTGGAGTAATGTAGTCCTATACCTTCCCCTAACGGGAACCAATGGTCAGACCACCTTCACTGACGTTTCTCAGTATGGCCACGCTGTTACCCGGAATGGTGATACTGTTATTTCTACGGCTCAGGCACCTGCTTTAACGGGAGTAAATAGCAGTCTTTATTTAGACGGCTCTGGAGATTATTTGTCAATAGCCAATAATACAGCATTTCAACTGGGAACCGGGGACTTTACCGTGCGGTTTTTTTGGAGAGGGTCAGCAGTAGGCTCGTACACGATGATCGTCGGTACCATATTAAGTAATTTTAACCAGGCGAATACTTGGCGAATTGGTAACAGGTTTAACAGCCTGAATTCTACCTATTTTGCTAGAACAACCGGATCCGGAGTTCAAGAGCCAGTCTATAGCACGAACATTAATGATGGTAATTGGCATTATGTTTTAGTCAGGAGGGTATCAGGGATGATTTCCTACTTTGTCGATGGAAATCAGTTAACGCCCTCCAGCGGATCCGAAAGCATCCCAGGAGATCTGACAACAAGCAACGAACTAAGAGTTGGCTACAACCAGCTAGATTCCGCATACGTTCAGGGGTATTTGTCACATTTACAGATTTACAAAGGGGTCGGTATAGCAGGTACTTCAGTCCCCACCGTTCCATACCCCATTGGTTAGCCCTTATGTATATTTACTCTCTTCCCAATAATCAAGGCTGGCTAGCTGGAGGCTATCGCTTCTATGTAGCCGATGATGGCACTATCACCTATGGTAGACCGGGGGATGTCCCCCAACCCCTTCCCGCTGGCACTGTGCCCTACTACCCCATCAGTGAGTCTGGCACCATTGCTATTACATCCCCCTACCGCTATCATGTGGCCTGTGTTGGCGGGAACCTCATCCTTACCCTTCCTCTGGCTTCCGCCGCACCCTACCAAATTCTGCACTTCAAGCGCATTGACACCACCGCTAACACGGTCACCATTCAGCGCTCAGGCTCCGACTTAATCGACGGGGAGACAATCCAAACCCTAGGGCAATGGGAATCCATCTCCCTGCATTCCGATTCTGTTTCTAACTGGTATATCAGCTAATGGCCTACCTCAATCGCATCCCTGACCTAGAACTGGCAAAAGCCATCAACGCCCAAAGCTACCAGGGCAAGGAAATCAAGCGCTTCTCAATCATTGGCAGGCGACTAAGCTTTACGGGCACTACCGCCTATGAGGATTTGGCAGATTGGCTCACAACCCCTAGCTTCCCCCTAGTAGCGGGAACTGAGACCTGGGAAGTGGTTAGCGCTAACGCCAATGACACCGCAGCGGGAACTGGGGCTAGGTCTGTGCAGATTCACTACCTAGACAGCGCATGGCTCCCCCAGACTGCCAACGTGACCCTCAATGGACTCACCCCCGTTGCTGTGCCCGCTATGGCCAATTGCAAAGCCGTGCAATGGATGCACAGCCTAACCGTGGGCATCGGCGGGGTCACGGCGGGCAATATCATACTCAGGACGGTTTCTGGAGCCGTCACCCATGAGCGCATCCAAGCGGGGGGTAACCAGTCCCTTAGTTGCCGCTACACCGTCCCTGAGGGCTACTTTGCCTTCGTGACCCATTGGAATACTGGGATGGGCACCAGCCATAATGCTCAGGTGGTGCTGAGGGCTACGGTCACCCGCTACAATGGTACTTTGACCCCAGGAGTGTTCCTATCCCAAGATGCTGTATTTTTAAACGCTAACAACGCAACAGAAGTAGGTAGTACTTTTACTTACCCCGCCCAATCCCAGATTAAGATTAGTACCATTACAGCTAACGTTGGGGCGGATATTATCGGCTCTATGCACATAGAACTATTCAAGCTATAACATGGCACAGATTACCCAGGGCACCGTTGCTAATCTAGGACTTGCGGGGCAATGGCTCTGGGTGAGCGTGGGCAACCGCACCCTCAGGGCACTGGCCACCACCAATATTTCTAGCCGTCGCGTCACGGTGATGATTGACGATCGCGGCAAAGTTACCATCAGCGACCCCAACGCCGCCCGCCCCGTCCTTCCCCCTCGCACTGAACGATTCCATCAGGGACAGCGCAAGAAAGTAGAGGAAAAAACTGTATTACGATTGGCTGGGATTATCGGGGATGTGACAATAGATACGGGATTCCCCCCTTCTCCTGCGGGCAATTTTGACGGGGCATTCCCTGGGTATAACAGGCAGATAGATTACTGGCTTTACACAGGATCCGACACATTGATCCCTGTCCCGGTAACACGCACTTGGACGAAAATCGGGGAAGGGACTGGCGTTGGACAGCAAGGCGCAACCCTCTCCGACTTTGGTGTTCAGATAGGGGCTTATAGTGAGAATGGGCTAGGGATAAATCCTTCTGTTACGGTTATGAGATGGGAACAATCCCCACCCTTCAACCTGAATATATGGACTCTTGAGGGTACCCAGGTAAGAAGAGGGGAAGAGTCTACAACCGTTGTTGTCAACGATGAGGTTCCATTCCAACTCTGGATCCGCGATACCCAAGCAGTAGCCATGGCTTTAGCGGGCAAAAATATCTATCTCTACAACGCGATTGCCGGGAATGCCATCAATGACCGCCATGGGATTTTCTACTACAAAATCCCCTATAAAAGCACCTCGTTGCCCACCCATCAGCGGTTTGGTTCTTACCCCGGTTTTGTGGGTGCTAATGACGACTGGATGAGGGAGTGGCCAGATATTGCCACGGCGGATCCAGTGCCAGAAGCCAACCGTAGTAATCAGTGTTTTTATCAGCGGTATGGAAGCACTGACGAGAACTTTTATAAAGGAAAATACTACGAAACAGGAATCACCACGGATCCTCATGTCGCCGGTAACTACCCCATCCAAATTCACAAAGTTTTGGAAAACAGTCCTACTGTTTGTAGTATCCAGTACCCTTCAGTAGAGAAAATCTATAAATACACCCCGCCCAATATGACGGTACTAAGAAGCTATGGCACTCCTACTTACGACCCATTTTGGGAGTATTGCTTTGCCACTGAAGCCTAATCCAAATCTGTCACCCCCTGGGTCGTCAAGTCCGGGTCAGGGCTAGCCCATGGATTGACCACAATATTCGGGAACACAAAGCGGTAGGGGAAGGGCGGTTTGAATCCATGGGCTAGCAGGTACGCATCCAAAGCTTGGCGCAACCCATAGCTTAGGCGCTGGCGCACATGGCCAACGTGCTGAATGAATGCCATGGCAGGTTGCATACTCAGTTCTTGCCCGCCCTGGTGCTGAATGCCCAAAAGGTAAAGGGGAACCCGCGATCGCAACGCAATCCGGTTGCGCCGCCAATCCGCTGACAGAATCAACTCACTCAGTCCCCCTTCCCCGCTAGGTACTTCTACTCCCTGCCCATGGTCAAGGTAGTAATCCGTCACCACCCCAGAGCGCATCCGGTTTTCATGGTCATTGCGGTAGGCGGTCTTATAGAGGCTGTCGGAGCCAGCGGGCATGGTGTGGAGGCGGGGGCGGATGGCACTTTGGCGGGTGGCAGTGCGCAAATCCCCAGAGGCTTCCCGCAGGGCTTCCCCATCTTCCCGGCAACTGTAGAACAGAGACCGCCCATAGAGATGCCGCCCCCGCCATTTCCAGTGGATCAAATTCTCCAGGGGCAACTCATAGCGCTCGGTACTGCCATAGGGTAGCTGGAAAGCTTTGGCCACTTTGCCCGTGTACAGGTCTGGCTCTAGGAACACCTGCCAAGTGGGGCGCAAGGTGATGGCCAGTCGGTCTTGGTTATCGGTCTCATACAGGGCAAAGCAATCCCCCCAAGCCAGAAACCGGAAGATGACGCTTCCCAATAAATCCACGTCTAACCCATCCAAGGCATGGCGGCAAGTTTTGATGAGGCGGTCATGGGTGCGGGGGCTTCCCGTGGCGATCGCGCTATCCAGTTCCACCCCAAAGCCAATCTCATCCCCCGCGCTGGAGCCTAGGGCGTATTCCTCCGTAATCTCTAGCGCCGTGGCCACCTCAGGCAAATCCACGATTTCCGCTAGCTCCTGAGCAAGGCAAGGGCTACGGGTGGCATATTCCGACTCAGAGGCTTCTGTGGCCGCAATGTAGCGATTAGAGCGGGCACCGAAGCTAGGGCTGTAGGGTAGGGCGGTGGATGTGGTCATGGCAAAGGGTAGGGGAATAATCCCCCATCCTAGCCCAAAAAAAAGGATGCCCCTTGACGTGGCACCCTCCCTTCTTGGGTGATCTGCATATTCTCTTACCCTATCCTACCCCAACCCGCCGCCGATAGCGCTGCACAGGCAATAGCACCGATTGAAAATATTGGTGCAACGGCTCTAGGGTTAGGTCTTGATTTTTGGTGGCATCCGGGTCAGTGCGGGCTAGGCGCTGGAGCAATAACCCCGCCGCAATCTTTAGGGCGATGGTGTCAGGGGTTTCCTGAGTAAAGTCATAGCCCGCCGTGTAGGTCACCTCTAGGACTGACATATCCAAAGACATCCCCAGGTCTAGCCGCCCATCTACGGTCAACTCGTAGGCGCTAAGCTCTAGGGTTTGCCACTCCAGCAACGCCCCCCGCCCAAAGCCTTGGTTTATCCGCCCCTTGTAGCGAATGACCGGGGCTGGGTCTGCGAGTTCCACCGGGAAATTACTGAGCCACAGATGGCGGTAGTTTAGGTGACCCCTAGCGCCGTAATGGTAGGGCTGGTCATAGCAACGATCGCTCATGCGCCCAAAGTCCCGATACTCCGTAAAGCTACGGCGCTCCAGCATCCGGTCTGTCCCCCATGCACTTTGCAGGAAGTTTTCAGCCCGTGCCATCAGCCCTAGCAGGGCATCCCCAGACTGGCACACATCGGGAAAGTACAAATCTTTATCAGCAGCGGTCAGGATGGCCATGGTGCGTCCTCATAGGGGCAACTGTAGCGTAACACCCCCGCGCTGTCCCTAGACTTCTCCACAAGGGACAATTGGCGCATGGCTACAGAAACCTGTTGCGGGGTATAGGTGGGCGCGGTTGCCCCAAACACCGAAAGGTCATCTACCACCAACTCTGCAATCTCAGCAGCACTGCGGGGCACCTCATCTAACACCCCCAGGATGAGGGTTGGGAGGCTATGCAGGTTCAGCATTTCGCGGCGGATTAGGTCGCGGGCTTTAGGGGTGTAATAGCGACCCCACTCATCAGTTGTACTCATCAGGGGATCCCCCCAAACTCTAGGGCTATTCTATCCCACGGGAGGCACAGCCGGATCAGGGCTAGGATGGGGCAAAGTTTCTGGGATTTAGGTATGGCTCCTGGCCTCAGGATGCAAATCAAGACCACGATTGAACTCCCTGCCATGCAAAGGCGGATCCAAAAAGCCTACCGATATGCCATGGATGATGCCGCGCTGGAATTGGCAGATTATCTGCAACGCCATAGCCCTAGGGGTGTTTCCCCTGTGGGCGAGTCTTTGGCAGGTAACTGGGAAGTCCAGGCTAGCCGGAAGGTTCGTGGCCAGCTTTACGCTCAGGCATTTATCCGCAACTACGCGGAAGCTAGCTTGCCCCGTATTTTAGGTCGCGCCCCTGGCAAATTCCCTCCGTTTGCCAAGGGTACACCTTTAGCAAGATGGGCGGAAAGCAAAGGGATCCCGCCTTTTGTCGTGGCCAAGTCTATCGCCAAAAAAGGGACTAAAAGATGGCGTACCAAGCGCAATATTCTAGAGGTAGACCCCGTTAACCCAAATTTCCAGAGAAGCCCATTGATGGCTCGTATTTTTGTCCCCGCACTCAAAAAAAGCTTAGATAAAGTGAGGCTGTAAAATGGATTTCGTAATAGGAATATCGGCGCAAGCTACCCCTAGTGTAGAGAAAAACTTATCTAAATTAAAAGGTAGTATCAAGTCTGTTGCGGAATATCTTGGCATTTCCACGGATGAGGCCAAACTTCTATTCAAAGAATTAGGAAAAACTCCAAAGGAAGTCGCTTCTGCTATCAAAAAAATGGGCGGGATTCCGTCTGTTTTAACCAATGCAGAAAGCGCCGCTACTGCCCTTGCGGATGCAATGCAGGTATCGCAAGGTCAGGCTAAACAATTAGTGGATATTTTAGCCAAGGCTAGTGTTAAGAATTTTGACGCTGAAGGAGTGATCGACCTGGCAAAAGCCATGGGCATCACAACTAATGAAGCTCAAGAGATGGCTAATCGGATTGGTGCGACAGCAAGTGAGGTTGCATCCGCCGCAAAATGGATGCAGTCCCTAGATACATCTACTGTTGACGCTGCTCATGCCGTTGCGTTTTTGCGGCAAAAAACAGGGATGACTGTAGACCAGATCCAAAAGCTTACTGAGGCTGTAGACCGATGGCGGGTAGCACAGAAGCGGGCGGCGGATAATTCTCCTAAAATCTTTGAGGAAGTCGCAAAATCCGTCGCCGCCACATCCGAAGAAATACAGGAACTTGCATTACAAACAGGGTTAACTGCTACAGAAATTAAAAAGCTAGCCCCTATTATTGAGCAGTTGGCCAAGGAAGGGGCTAGCTTTAGCATCCTAGAAAATCTGGAAGAATCTCAGTCTGCTTTTAGGAAGACAACCCCCCTAGTAAAAGAATTGGCAGGCTGGATTTCCGAAGCCGATGCCGAATACAAGAATATGATTGAAGGGGAGCTATCCAGGGTTAAACAAGCCCATGAGGAAGCCTTTGCTGTTGCTCCTGAAATCCAGGCTAGCACCGAGTCCCTTCAGCAGTTGGAAATAGCTTTACGGAACTACCAGCAACGACTAGAAGACACTCAAAAACTAGAGGCGGAAAAACTGGATTTTGCCCGACGCGCTAAAGAGAACACCTATGATCAGCGTATTGCTGCGGCAGGCGCGATCGGCGGGCGGATGCAGGATGTGGAACAACTGTCATCCCGTACTGGGTTAACTGCATCGGAAATCGAAAAAGCCGCAAATGCAATCTCGACACTAAAAGAGCAGGGGCGGCAGGCTTCCGAAATTTTTGATACCCTTACCCAAGAAATGGGATTAACGGAGTATCAGTACAAAGATTTGGCCGATACTATTGATTACGTTGCCGACAGGAATGCTCGCTACGGGGAAGAGGCTAGAAAAATTGCGGAACAAGAAGAAAAAATTGCCAGAGAGCGGGTTGAAGCAGTAGAGAAAGCGGCTAAGGCTGAAGCGGAACAGGCCAAGAAAATACAGGAACAGCAAGAAGAACTACTGGCAACCCGTCATGATGCCGCAGAAGAATTGTACACATTCGTGGAAGAGATGGGCGCGAATGTTGTTGAAGGGCTAACATCATTTTTAGCAGATGCTATTGACGAGTTCACTAAGTTTGATGAGGTGATGACTCAGATCAAGCTGGTGTCTGGGGAAGGAAAAGAGGCTCTAGCAGTATTAGGGGACGAAATTATTAGCTTGGGTCAAAGCACTATCTTTACCCAGGAAGAAATTGCAGATGCCGCATTGAACCTGTCTCGCACGGGGTTTACAGGTCAAGAGCAGGTATCCGCCCTCAAAGGGATTGCTTTGGCTGCGCAAGCCACGGGATCCGACCTTTCCGACACCGCAACAATTATTGCTGAAGCCATTCGAGGGTTCGGGTTGCGGGCAACCGACGCGGTTAAAGTGGCGGATGCTTTAGCCCAAGCCGCCAATAAAACAAACGTATCCATTGAGTCCCTAGGGGAAAGTTTTACCTATGTGGCATCCCAGGCCGCAGGGACAGGGCAGTCTTTAGAAGACACCACTACGCTAATCGGAGTCCTTGGGGATGCAGGTCAAGTAGGTTCAATAGCTGGGACGGGACTAGCTCAAGTCTACACACGACTTAAGGTTGCCAGTGCGGGTGCCCAGACCGAATTGGATGGGCTGGTGCGAGGCTCTATTAAGCAAACCCAAGCTTTTGAGCAATTGTCAGCCACTATCCGCAGCGCTGATGGCTCCATGGTGGGACTGTTGGACGCATTACCTGAGATTCGTGCCCAACTCATGGGGTTGTCTGAGGCTGATAAGGATGTGGTTTTACAGGCTTTGTTTGGAGTCCAGGGTGCAAACGCTTTCCTCGCTATCCTCAACACTTCTCAGGCTCGGATTGATGATTTGCGCAAGTCAATCCAATTCTCGGAAGGAACCACAGCCGAATCTAGCCGGGTGTTAGATCAGTCATTCTTTATCTCTGTAGAACAGTTGGCGGGTCAGATTGACGCAATCATGACAGGGTTGGGAGGTGTCTTTGGGGAGACACTCAAACCGATCGTAGATGGCATTATTTCTCTATTAAACGCATTCCTTGATCTGCCCACGGGGGTACAAGCCGCAATCCTCTCTCTAGGGGCTTTTACTGGAATTATTGGAGGGCTAGGGCTATCCCTTGCTGCGCTACGCCTTGCCATGGGGCCTGTGCTTGTGGCTCAAATACAGATGGCTAAAGAAGCTTTTGCGGTAGCCATTGGACTTCGGGCACAAGCAGCGGCTAGTGCTGATGCCGCCAAAGCAGCGGCAATGTTGCGTGGCTCCATGGCCATGGTTGCAAAGTCCACGGTTCTGATTACCGCTGCCTTAGCTGCATTCGCAGGGTTGTCATCAGTTTACTCTGATACCTATGAGTCAGCAAAAAACATTGCAGAAGAAACCGAAAAAATTGCGGGGAGCATTCGGGATCTAGAAGAAGCCATTCGTGCCGCCCGTGCCGCTGCCGGGAAAGATACTACATCCTATGAGGCGCGGGCAAAAGCCAATATTGAAGCCATGCAGGAAGAATTGTCCTGGTGGAGCAAGATGGTAGAAGGGCCAGCTAAGTTCTTTCAGCAAAATCTGAACTTGGGTCGGCGGATGTCTCAAATGGCTCAGGACTCTAGGGGGGAAGAAGCCCTACGGAACTGGGTAGAGTCCATGGATATTAACCAAGGGCTAAAAGGAGCCGCCACTAAAACCATTGATGGGCTGGATTGGTTTAACGACAATGTAACCCGGCGGGTTGCTTTTGCCCCGGATGTTTCCAATGAGTCCGAACAAGCCCTTCAGGATTGGCTGGAGTCTCAAGATATTGGCGCTGGGCCACAGGCAGGGCGGGCGCGGGCGGTAGTGGATTCTTTTGAAGAGTTTCAAGGCACGGTTGCGGATGCCATTGATAGCTCTAGTAAATACCTTGCGGAAGCCACGCCTAAAACAAAATCTGAGCTAGAAGGGTTTATCGGCATTATCGAAACAGCCCTAACCCAAGCGCGTAGCAATCGATTGCAATTACTAGACCCGCAATCCTTAAGAGAAAATGATAAGGCGATCGCGGATCTAGAAGCCCAAGGCAACGCCCTTCGGGATGCTTTGGCATACCTGGAATCCGTAGATATCCGCCCTGATGTAAAACTTGGCAAAACCCTAGAAGAAACTTTGTCTGGGATTGACGAGGAAGCTATCGCCCGAAAAACCGAAGCCCTTGCTAAGTTTTCCGGTGGGTTGCGGGAATTTGAATCTCAAGTCAATGCCATTGACGAAAAGGCGATTCAAGAAAAAATTGCCAATCTTGAGCAATACCTAGAAGACCTTGCAGGTATCCCCATCGCTGGGGATCCGTCTGCCCGTGAAAAAACCATACAGGAAACGCGGGATCAGATTCAGGCTCTTAATCAAGAATTACTGGGAATAAATACAGAAGAGATTGAAGGGCAATTACAGGAAGTTGAGCGCATTTTCAACCAGTCAAAATTGGATGCCCTGACATTCGGGGGAGACATAGATGCAAGCGTGGCTCAAGCCGAGAAAGAAGCCGTAGATGCCCGGATAAAGATTTACAGCAATGGCATGAGAAAACTCAAGGCCATGGGTGTACAGGCCACGGCTGAAGCAGAACAAGCGAGACTAGAATCCATCCAAAACTATGAAGATGCCATCTTGTCTATCCGTATAGAAAAGGCAGAAAAAGCGGCGGAAGCACTTAAAGAGATTGCGGAACTAGAAGCTCAACGTAAAGAAGAAGCTGAAGACTCACGCACTCAGCTAGAAGAAGACCTCGCAGAGCAAGAGCGAAAACTTCAGCGAGACCTGCAAAATAACGAAGAGGAATTTTACGACAAACAGGCTCAGGAAAGACTGGATTTTGAGGGCGAGGTCATCGATCGCCGTCGCAAATTTGAGGGGGAGGTCATTGACCGCCGCCGCAAGTTTGAAAAGGATAATTGCGACACCATCGCAAAGTTCAATAAACAGCAGGCGGATGACAAGGCCAAGTTTGAACTAGACCTGCAAAAGCGTATCGCTGATATGCGCAAGTCTGAAGATGAGCGGATTATTGACCAGCAAAATGAGCGGGATGCAGCGCTCAGGATGGCCAAGACTCCCCAGGAACGGGCTGATTTGCAAAAGCAGTTTGCGGAGGAAGACAAAAAGCGGGCTGAAGAATTAAAAGTTCAGCAAGAGGTTTCTAGGCTCAACGAAGCCCGCCGACCACAGCTTTTGGCAGAGGCAGAGCGCAAAGGGCTTTATGACACCCAAACCGCTACAGAGGCACGTCGGACAGAAGAAGAATTGGCCGCGTTCCGGGATCAGCAGGCGGAAGACCGACGGCAAAAGCAAGAGGAATTGGATGCTTCCCGTCAAGAATTTGAGGATGGCATCCTTGAAGACCGCGCTCAACTGGAATCGGATATTTCCACAGACAGATCCCAGTTCCTCAGTGACCAACAAAAGGCAGAACTAGACTTTCTGGCTAGCCAGCGCCAATTACAGGCGGATTTCCAAACGGAGTCCCAAAACCGTTGGGCTGAGTTTTGGGCTGAGCAACGCAAACTAGACCGGGAAAATGCCGAAGCGATCGCCAAAATCCGAGAGCGGGAAGGCATCTTGACCCGCGTTCAACAGTTACAATCACAGCAACAGGGGCTACAGTCGGAAGTCCAGCAAAAGCGCGATTTCCTCGCCATGGCAGCGGCTAACCCTGAGTATAATTTCCAGACCGCTGGCATCTCAGAGGAAATCAAAGCCCTGGAGTCCAGTATTGCCGCGCTATCTCAATCTATTGCCGCAGAACAGCAATCCGCTAATGCCATCACTGCTGAGTTAAACCGCCCTGACCCAGAACCCCCCGCCCCTGTAAGTCGTGATGCCATCCCCATGACCGCACGAGAGGCGGAACTACAGGCACAGGAAGACGCGAAATATGCAGGGCTTCAGGAGCGCTTAGCAGCGGAATCCAGTGCCCAAGAAACCCAACGCCAAGCCGATGCCACCCACCGGGAAACCCAGCGCCAAGCTGACCTAGCTACGGCGCGGGAAATCGCTGACCTATTCACTAAAGCGGGCAATATCATAGACCTAGGCAACCTACCCGCCCGTCGGGATGGGGGGCCAGTGTCAGCGGGAACCACTTATTTGGTTGGGGAAACGGGGCCAGAACTGTTTACCCCTGGTATCAGCGGGGGCATCCTCCCAGCGGATCAGACCGCAGCGCTTATGAGCCAATTCCTAGGCAACCGCCCCAACATCTACGCCCCCACCCCCGCCACGGAAACCCTGCATGAACTCAAGGCTATCCGTAGCGTCTTAGGGAATCTGCGGCCAGGGGTAGGCAGTCAGCAAATCTCCATCCGCAACACCTACCAACCGGATGGGGGGCAAGTCAGCGCCATGGTGGAACGCAGTCAACTGGCTTTACTGAGATCGCTGTCTAGCACATTGGGGGGCTAAATGTTTCTGGTAGTGCCACGCAAAGCCCTCTAGGGTGATTTTGTAGGCTTGGGGCAGGGTCTTGTCCCTGGGGGCGTAAACGGGGGCGCAAATGGCAGGGAGAGTGGTTACCGGCACCATGACAGTCCAGGGCTGTCGGTTTTGGCGGTAGCACAGCACCGGAACCGCGTCTCCTGCATTGCACACACACTGTCGCCACCATGCCGCAATCTCTAGGGTTTCGCAGCGCTTGATCTCAATGGAGATCCCAGGGAACTCCACACAGTCAGCACCCCCTACTGCGGTTTGATTGAGGTTGCGCCCTGCTTCTATGCCTAGCAGGGCGCTGAGTTCTTGGATGAGTTCACGCTCACCCCTTGCGCCTTTATCGCGGGAAAACTTGCCCATAGCTGTGTTTTGCTCCTATGCTTGATGTAGTAAGTTTAACGCAAAAGCCATGAAGCTCAAAGAACAAGCCAAGAACCTAGCGATCTCCCTAGCGGTTGCCCTCACTCCTTTGCCCGCACAAGCCCAGCAATCCTACAACGGGATCCCAATATGGGTTGTGGATGGGGATATTCAATCCCCTGCTATGAAAGCACTTCGGACTAACTCCTGGCAACGGGACGATGCCACGGGATACGGCGTTGGGTTAATGTACGATCGCCGCTATTGGCGGGCGGGGTTTTCTGGAGCCTGGGAAAACAATAAGGGCTGGCGTAGCCGCATGATTTACCTGGATTGCAGCACCGGGCGCGGGTGGTTTGAGGGTATTGGCAATGACGGCACCCCACGGGAAGGGGCTTATAGTGCTGTAGGGGATGGGCGGAAAGTGTTTTGGCAGGAACGGTGTCGCAGTGCTGCTGTAGTGTTCCAATAAAAAAGCCCCTGGGGGAGGGGCTGGGGTGGATTCTAGAGGCTGTTTAGCGCGGCCTCTAGTTCGGGGTCTGGGGTGCGAGGCTCAGCCTCAATCATTGATAAGGCGGCTTGCCACAAGTGCCAAGACACCCCGGCGGGACTGTTTTCATCGTGATAGGTGACCGCCTCCATTAGGTGGAGGTTGGCGGCAAGAATAGCTTGCTGTTGAGTAGTCATTGCTTGATTCCGGTTGCGGGGCTTTCCCCTTTGCTATCTACTATATTAAGTCCTATCCCTAGGGAATATCAACACCCTAGGCAAAAATATTTTCAGTCAATAAAAAAGCCCCTAGGCGGGGCGATGAATGCTAGTCCAATGGTATTTCATAATCTGGGTCTGCGGCTGACCACTGCACAAATTCCCGCAGGTCTGGCAAGGGAGTGACGCGGTGCCCTCCAATGTTGGTATAGCAGATGGGGGTAGCGGTTTGGGTGCTGCACTGGGCTAGGGATTGCTGGAGTTGGGGTCTCAAAGCGGTGGGGACAAGGTAGGGGTCACCGATGGCCTTGTGGATTGCATCCACCCCCGTGCCATGGCCTAGGCAAACAATTCCTAGACTTTGGCGGATACTGGTGCTAACGTCTTTGCCCCCAATGTCTTGAGCCTGATGGCTTTGCCCCACAACCCAGACATGAACCTTGTCTTCTCGCCCGGTGAGGATAATTGCCTTGACCAAAGAAACAAGGTCTTTTCTAAGCCCTTCCTGGTCAGCTTTTTCCAGGGTCAAAAGCCACTCATCAATAATGAAGATGATTCGGGAATCGGTAGTGGGTTGCCCCGTGGCTTCACGGGCTTGGATGCGCTGACCCAAGATATTGACCAGGGCTTTGAGTTGGCTAACCAGGGGGGCGATAACGGGCTGGGTAGGATGAGAAATACGGGTAATGTTTGCGGGGGGTAGTGGCCACGCGGTACCTTTGGGGTCTGACACAAAGATAGCCACAAGCTCATTCCCCTCCACTAATCGCCGGATCATGGCTCTCAGGAATGTCGTTTTGCCACTACCACTCGGAGCCGCTAGCAGCAAATGACCGGGGAACTGGGGGTCGTTTTGGTAGGCTCCCGCAATAACTTCTGTGACATCCACGGGGGCGGTGGTAGTCAGGGAAACTTGGGCTAGGCTATTACCCCGGCCTGTGCTAACAGCGGTAACAGGGGTAGCAATGGTGGTAGCAGGGCTGACCATCACTGTGGTTTCCACGCTTTGGGTCATCTGCGGGGCGAAATTGATGTTGACTGTGGGATCCGGCGTGGGTACCCACGCTGTGAAGGGAAGCACTTGGGGCTGATGGGCGGGGGCGAGCATGGCTCTAGCTTTAGTGGACTGGCGCTCTGCTAACCCTAGCCCCCCCATAGCCGCCCCGGCTAGAGTCAGGATTCCTGCCACACCACCCCCAGTGAGGACAAACCCTAGAAAGCCCACCGCAGCGGCTCCAGCGAGGATAGGGGTGGGGTCTAGCTGTCTGGTGTCTTGCATTATTGTGGCTCCAAGTTGGTGAGGATTACGTTACCGGCGGCAAGGTGCCGGAAAAGCTTTAGGGTTTGCTCAATCAAAAACACGCAGGACAGGGTGATGGTCAAGTTGAGCCAGTGGACATCCTCAAAAGCAGGGCGGGTGAGGAATTGCCATGCTCCCACCTTAATGGGGGGATAGGCGGCAACGGTCACCACTAGGTCTAGAATAAATGCCCCGGCGCGGTAGTTGTAGAGGGTTTGGAGCCACGCGATGGGAAGGCTGTTGAAGGTATCGATAAGAGCCTTGATTAGCTCTGGATCCTCTTCCCGTTCCTCAATAAAGTTGGCTCCAGCGGCTTGGCGGTACTGCTCTACGGTGTGGCGGATGTTTTGCTGGTCGGTCTCAATCAGGCTAGGAAGCAACTCGGCAACCTGTACCATTGCCCAAAGCGCAACGGCTGGAACAAGGCAAAGCAGGTAGCCCACGGAATCCATCAGCCATCTCACCGGGGGGATCCGCAGTAAAAAAGCGGTGACCATTTCCTGGGGATCTGGGGCTATGTGAAGGATTAGTTTTAGGTAAGGCTGAATCCCAAGGTATGCCACGCCAAAGCACAAAAGTATGATCAGGAATTGGGCGAGTCGGATGGCGGTCAGGGAGTTAGATTGACGCTTCTTGGTTTTGTTGCGCTTCATTGGGGATAACGATGAATGAGGAATAGAAAGTCTGGGGGTCTTGATTCTGGTATTCAAGAGAGGGGTAGGTGGTAACGGGTTCTGTAGGCATTATCATTTTGCCTATACAGACACCTGTGGCAAAAAAGAGGACAGGGTTACCGGGTCTCTTTGATTTCGATGGCTTCATTGCTTTGGGATGGGGTAGGGTTTGCTACGGTGGCGGCGGATGGCTGGCCTAGGACTTGCACGGCGCGGGCGTTAACGATTGCTGTGTTAGGGGTTCTAGCCATGTCCACAATTTGCGGTTTCCCGGTGTCGGGGTTGGCCTTAATGACCCCGGTATTGCCATGGACATCGCAAACCTCAGTCCCTAGAGGGAGGGCGATGCCAGTGGTCACATCCACTACCGGGGTTTCCGCCACAAGGTTCACGGGGCTAGTGCCGGTGGCATCCATGACAACCAAGCACCCATTCTGGTAGCGCATTTCGGCTAGTTGCGCCCGTAAATCTGCTTGATCCTGGCTTTGCTGGAGTGCCCATTCGCTGCTAGCGATTTGAGCTTGATGGCTAGCTTGGCGGGTCATGTTGGGGGTGCCCATCAACACCCCTAGGGTGAAGATGCCGATGCCAGCGGCAATCATTCGGTTCTGATCAATCCACTCTTGTAGGTCTTCCATTGCTTGGGATCTCCAATACTTGCGGCGGGGACGGGGGGATGGAAAGAACGGCGGCGCGAAGGATAAGGAACGCCGCCACGGAGCCGAAAAGCAGTTTAACCATGGCTTTTGGCGGTGGCTCCTTTTCCCAATCGACTTTGCAGGGACTGCACCTCGTCTAGCACTCCTGTATTCAGCCCTTCGGTAAAGTTTTGGGCTAGTTCGGTGCCAGTGTTATAGCCCTGCTGATACAGGAAGTCGGCTAGGGAGTTGCCAATGTCGCCTAAGTCCACTACGAGGGAGATAGCATCTTCACAGGAAGATTGGGTGCGACGGGCTAACACTGAGGTTTGGTGGTCGATCGCGGCTACCAATGCGCTACAACCCTCTTCCTCTAGCCCGTCTTCCTCATCTAGGATTTCCACGGGAAATACATCGGGACTGGACTGGGGCAACCACTTAGAGAACAGTACCCGCGCTTCAATGTCTAGCCATTCTTTTTGGTTTTTGGGGGGCATCCGGCGCAAGATACTCCAGCCCAAGGGGGTGAGGCGCTTGCTGTTGGTGCCAGAGAATAGGTCGCTGTCCTGTAGCTCCAGAACGCTGGAGATCAAGACCATGCGGTTTTGGATGGTAGTAGAAGTGAACCCTAGGGCTTGTCCCGCCGCCGTAAAGTTGGGCGGCACATTGGAATCAAGTTCATTCAAAGGGTGTAGGGTTTCAGCTTCTACAGGGGAAATAGAGGGGGACAGGGGGTTAGGTGCGAGTGTCATGGCTTGGTTTGCTCCGTTTCAACTTGAACTCAATCTAACCCGGTTGAAATCAAACCGAAACTAGAAAAGTGTCAGAGTGACACTTTTTGATGTAGAACGATTAGGATAAGCACCGTAACCTAGCAATGGAAAAGCATCATGACTAATCCCACTCTAGGGATTCACGAGTTCCGGCAACGGCATCCTGAAGTGACCCAGCAAACCCTAGCCAAGCACCTGGACATCCCCCTAAACACCGTAAAGGGATGGACACGCAAGCAACGATCCTTCAAGCCCACCCGACTCGCCCAGGAACGGCTTTATGCCTATTCCCTGGAATTGCTCCGTAAACAAATCAAAAAGGTAGGCAACCGTGAGTATTTCAATGACGGACAGCGGTGGGTTCCCCTTACCGAATTGCCCCCAGATCACCCCCTGGCAATCGCATCAGGTCTCTATGGTCTGTGAGGCCATGGGGTTAACTGAAGACTGTGTAGTGCAGGTGGCTCTTGCTCTGGGGCTAGCTGACCTAGCAGAGAAGGCCACCAAGGGGCTGGTGATGGACTCCCTGATGGTGAAGCGTGGGGGATTGGAATGATGTGGCACCTTTACCTTTATTGGGAGGATGGCAACGTCACCGACTACCGAGAGCCAACCTTTTACGATTGCCGCGATCGCTGGAACCGGATACAGCAGTTGCGGCAATGCCAGGAAAGCCCCCGCCCCATCAGCCAAGTAATAGCCCTAAGCCCCACAGGAGTGAAGCATGAAATTTGAGGAACGTGGCTCAGGCCGCTAACGCAAAACCCGCCCCGGCACACTGGCTAAGGCGGGTAGAACATTACGCAACCCTAATTTACACCAAGCGAGGCACGGTCATGCAGTACTGGCGAAATGCGGAAGAGTTGGAACCATCAATGATGACATCTGGGTTCCAATCCCCCGATCAATGTACATTTGAAGAGTTTTGCGGAATTTACATCGTTGGGCTAGAGATGAGTTCTTTTCGTGTGGGTCTTCATGCCGGACACAGAGAAATGGCTATTGAAGGAGGCTTGCTAGTAAAGCTGGTGAATAAAATAACATACGACAAAAAAGCTGGTTCTCATTTTCTTCCTTGTGAAATCCACAAAAAAATAGAAGAGGGAGGTCTTGATCATAATTATTTTGCAGAAAGTTATACATGCGGTGGCGACGATCTGATCCTTAGCGTGTTACACCTAGCTCCCCTTTATGTAGGTATGACCACCCGCCCCTTTGAGCAGCGAATTAAGGAACATCACATCATCTGGCCTTTGGTCAAATGGCCATGGATTGGAATCCGTTGCTGGCCATTCCCCATCGGCACCCCCAAGGAATACCTGATGGAACTGGAGGCGGTACTCATCAATAAGTTCAATCCCCCGCTAAATAAAGTGCGGCCTACAGTTTGCTGGGGAAGTGATAAAACTTTGTTCCTTCCTGCGGTAGAATAACCTTGCAGCCCCATCTGATGGGGTGGGAACATCCTTAGATACACGAAGCCCCCAGGATACAGCAGATCTGGGGGCTTTTCCCGTTTAGGGGGGATAATGGGGGCGACAACCCTACCGGATGCACCCCCATGGCAGAACCGATTATTGATGGCTCCGAGGAACCCGTAGCGGTCATGCGTGCCCATGCCGCTGTTGACCGTAACTACCTGCTAGCCGTTGTTGCCTTGGCTCCTCCAGACCTTAGACAGTTCCTTCAAGCCAGCGCCCAAGAACCGCCGAAGTCGAATTAAGCCCCGCGTCTGTCCAGACCTTGCGGCAAGGCTTGCACCGCCAGCGCTGATTTTGACCGGGTTTGGTGGTGTGGCGGAAAGCGGCTTTACCGCAGTCAGGGCAAGGGGGGTTCTGCTTTGCCGCCTTTTTGGGAAGCTCTGTAGCCGCACGGATGGGATCCCAGCCCTGCCTGAGTCGCCAGTTATAAAGCGACCGGTCAATTCCTGGAGCAATGGGCACAGCACGGGGGGGTGGGGTGCCCCGTTCAATGGTGCCGGGACTACTGCTACGGCCACAGCCTTTGCATTTCAAAAGCTTGATATTGCCGCTCTGATCACGGGCTTCCACCGCAAAAGGATGGGTGCCGCCACACTTGGGGCACCGGTGGATCCGGTCTAAAGTTTTTCGGGACATACTTGCTCCTTTGCTCAGTTTCTTGTATTTAGCCTAGCCTACTATTCGGAAAGGGTCAACAGCCATGAGTATCGCATTTAGCCCAAATCTAGGGCGTTATTGGGACACAGACACCGGACGTATGGTGCCCCGGTCTCAGGTGATTGCCCTACGGGATGGGGAAGTGGAATCCGTGGGCACCCGCCTAAGGGAACTGGCGGAAGCGGCTACTCGGAAAGAGATTTCTGCTGATACATTTTCCCGGCTAGCCAGGGAAACCCTAAAGCCCGCTCTGACCCGACAGGCGACCTTGGGGGCGGGGGGTGTGTCGCAAATGAGCGATCGGCAGTTGGGGACATTGGGAACTCAGGCACGATTGGCATACGGGAGCCTCAGGAAGCTCACTCTACAGGCGCGGCGGGGTGAGATAACCCCAGCCCAGTTTGCGGCGCGTGCTGAGCAATTAGCGGGCAATGTGACGCAAGCTTTTAACCGGGCTGAACAATTGAACCGCGCTGAAAATGGCTTTGCGGAAGGGTGGCGTACCGTGGAATCTGCCCACCCTTGCCCAGACTGCCCTGGATACGAGACCAGGGGATGGGTGCCCATTGGTGAAATTGTGCCACCGGGGTATGCCTGTCGCTGTGGGGGCAACTGCAAATGCAAGGTGAAGTACAGGCAGGGCGGGGGGGATGTATCCAAGTTGGCGGAAACGGTTATGCGCCGTCAGGCCACGGCTCTCCCCTCTGATGCGCCCATGGTGTGAAAATCCTTGGGGTAAGCTACAAAAGATCAAGCAATATACATCCCCCCGCCATGCTGCACCAAAATTACCACTGCACCCCTAACCGCCAAAAAGTCCTCACTGCTTTAACCCAGAGCGCGGGCATTGTGTCCCTGTCTACCCTAGGGCTGGCCACAGGACTGGAGGACATGGAGATCCGCGTGGCACTGCGGAAGTTGGCGGTGGCGGGGGTTGTGGAGTATAGCGAGGCCGGGGGATGGGTGGAGTTTGAGTTGCACTGAAAATGCAACGCCCCCAGAATCCACCCGGTCAAGGGCTAGATTTTGGGGGCGTGGTCTGGTATGCTACCAGTTGTAAACCTTATGAAGGATGACTTCGTATGTACATTGTACACATGGATCCGCTTCCCACGCAAGACTACACTATCGTCAATAATGGAATCTTTTATGATGAGGCGTTGTCCTGGAAAGCGAAAGGCTTGATCGGTGCAATCCTGAGTATGAAGGGCGGGGGCAAATACCAGTTCACGGCTGAATCGTTAGCCAAGATGAGTGCTGATGGGGTTGCCTCTATTCAGAGTGGGTTAGAAGAGTTGTACCGGGCGGGCTATCTGGTAAAGGAGCGTCTGGTAGATTCGCTTGGGCAGGTGTACAGATGGCAGGCTCAAGTCTTCCGCCAGCCCCAGGGGTTCGCTCAACCCGCAAAAGCCAAAAAAGAAAAAAAGGCAAAGGCCGCTAAAAATACAACACCCGCGCCAATTTGTCAAGCCCCTATACCGCCTTTTTTTTCTAACCCAGATCTCGATTTTCCACACCTGGAAAAGCACCCCCCAATAAAGACTGATCTAATAAAGACTGAAATAAAAGAAAAAGAAGTAGTAGAGGCGACGGCGACTTTTTCTAATTTTCAAGAACCGGGGATCCCAGAGATTATTTCTCCTGTTGATCAAAAGCCAAAACCTATAAAACGATCGGAGAGATCACAGAAAAATTTAAATGGCCCCGCGCCCGCCGAAAAATTGACCCCCCCTACCCCCCCCAGCCCCCCAGCCCCCGCCCCATGGAAGTCCACGGATGAGCAAGCTGAGTTTTCTTCCTTTGTGGCCAACCTGCTCCGCACCAAGCGGAACCTAGATGGGGACGAACTATGGCGGCTCATGACCTGGATTATTAGCCAGAACAACATCGGCAAGGTAACCGGGGAATGGTTTGCCTTTGTGGAGTCCCGCAAGGCTGTGGAGATGCCTGCCAAGCCCATGGACGTGGCGGAACTGCGGGCACATAACATCGAGGTCGCATGGGAGCGGATGTCTGAGTTTTTTGATAGTGGGTTGACCTACGTTGAGTTTGATAAGAAAGTACAGGCGATCGCGGATGAATTTTACCCTGACAGCTACCATCGGATGTTCTATGGCCGGGATGTGGTCAATGCCGTGATGTCCCGTGCCATTGAATCGGGTTATTGCCCCCCGGTTTCCAGTATGTTTGCGGCTATGCCCGCGATGGATCCTTCTATTTACGCCCGCCCCTATTGATTTTCCCTTAACGGTCTGCTATACTGTAGGGGAACAGCAATGGAGCCCTTATGACCACCCCTGGAATGACTTGGCGGGACATTTGCCGCCCCCGTGAGATTAAACAGACGGATAAAGAAATTCCCTGCTTGTGCTGTGCAGGTAGCGGGTTTATCCAAACCCGGTTGTTGAAAAAATGGCTGATTCCTGAGTACCAAGTCACAGACTACCCTTGGACTTGTGAGGCTACGGGATGCAATGGGCGCTATGTTCAGGTGAACGTTCCCGATAAAGGGGTGCAATCCCTTCCCCGACTAGGGGCTGAAGCTTCAAGGGGTGTAGTGGGCACTATTCCCCCCCTGGATTGGCAGTACATTCGCCAAACCACTACGTCGCAGTGCGTGGCGATGACTCTGGATTACCTTGCTGGTAATTTCACCCTGCTAGGTCTTTGTGACTGGCTAGTGACACAAGAACAGTACGCCATGGCGTATTACAGAACCCCTGAGGGGCAAGCCTTGAAGCACCAGGAAATCATGGAGACAAAAAAAAGGCTCCATATCTTGGACGAAAACTACCAGATGCCCGGTAGCCAACCCCGCGATGGGGCGATCGACGTGGATGTGATCACTCATGCCCTACCCCCTTCGACCGAGGAAGACCTGTCATGGTAGCCCCTCACCTAGCGCTGGAGTTTAACCGCATTCGCAGATTGAGGGAGGATGCGGGCTGGACTCAAGATCAAGTCCTAAGCCTAGCGGAATCCCTAGGTATTGGCCGGGACTTTAACGCCTGGGGCTGGGATGAACTGGACAAGCTGATAGAGGCCATGAGCCATCCCGTGACCTGCCCCAAAACAGACACCTACTACAAAAACCTCCAGCTAAAGACTTTGTCAGACACCCGTGCCTTTTATGGGCTATCCCAGCAACAGGTGATTGACCTGGCAAAGTCTTTAGGGCTAAGCCCTGACCCCAAGGCGTGGCGGTTGTCAGCGGATGGGGGAGCCGCGCAAATCAAGTTAATCCAAGCAATTGAGAAAAAACATGGCTAGTAGACAGATTGAACTGAGGGATTATCAGCAATCCCTAATCAAAGGATTTTATGAAGAGATCCGCAGTGGCAACAACCGCACTCTAGCGGTAGCTGTGATGGGCGCTGGCAAAACGATCACCGCCGCTAGCGTGATCAAGGATTGCGTGGCCAGAAACAAAAAGGCCATGTTCCTAGTGCATCTCAACTGCTTGATTGAACAAACTACCAAAACCCTTGGCGACCTAGGGATCCCCTGCACAGTGCTACAGGGAGACCGCCCCTATGATCCCACGGCTCCAGTGATTGTGGCCATGCTTCCCACATTGCAAGCACGGCTCAAAAAGCAATCCATGGAGGAATTGCTAGGGCTTGACCAGGGTAGCCTTTTGAACCCGCCTAAACCCTTGGGAGTGATTATCTTAGACGAGGCGCACGAGACAGCTTATGACAAGGCATATCGTGCCATAGACCAAGCCTTTCCCCATGTGCCCGTCCTAGGGTTAACCGCAACCCCGTGGCGGCTTAAGCGGAGCCAGTATTTGGGAGAGCATTTCAAGACAGCGATCGTACCCCTACAGCCCCCGGATGTCATCGCCCGTGGTTGTGCCGTGCCATGCCGGGGGTACACGATCGGCGGTGTTCTAGACCTAGATGAAGTGGGCACTGGCTCCGATGGGGACTACAAAGAAGGGCAAATGGCACAGCAAGCCTCTAGCCCGGAAGCCCTTGCCTTTGTGGTGAGCCAATACCAGAAGCTTTGCTCTGGGGAGAAATTCATGATGGTGGGGGCAACCGTTGAACAAGCCCTGGCTACAGAACAGGCGTTTAAGGCCGCTGGAATCCCTTGCGAGACCATCGTGGGGGAGGTGTCCCAAAAAGAGCGGCAAGCCATCTTTGAGCGGGTAAAATCCGGGGAATCCATGGGCATCTGTTCGGTGGGTTGCCTCACCGCTGGCTTCGATATGCCCTGCCTGACTGCCATCCTTTTTGTGCGGGCTACTAAATCCCGTGCCTTGTTCCACCAAGTGGCAGGGCGCGGGTCAAGGCCATTCAGGGGCAAGATCCAATACAAGCTTTTGGACTTCGGGGGCAACCTCGCCCGCCATGGCAACCCCATGGGCTTGCAGGATTACCGGATTGAACCCAAGAAACCAGGGGATCCGGCTCCCCAGAAGCAATGCCCCCAGTGCGAGACCTGGACATTCACGTTTGCCAAGGTTTGCCCCTGCTGTGGGTATTTATTCCCCATTGACCCCAATAAGCCAGAGCCTGACCTATTCTTTGAAGACTTAGGTGAGTTCCTGGACAAGGTAGACCGCCGCAAGGTTAAACTACTGCGGAAATGGCGTAAAGAAGCATGGGTGGGGCGCACTAGCCCGGATGTACCCGCTGACAAATTTCACCGGGAATTTGGGCACATCCCCCCGCTGGACTGGAACCTAAACGCCTGTTTAGGACGGCGTACCTCCAGCGCCACTCGACACCAATTTCTAGAGTACCTGCGCCGCCACGCCCCCCAACGCAACGCCGATCGCTGGCTCCAGCATCACCTTGCCGCAGAATTTGGCCAGCAAGCCCCCCAATTCACCCCATGGTGGCAAGTGCTAGGGATCGAAGCTACCGCAAGCCCTGAAGCCTGTCAGGAGGCGTACAGGGCACAATACATAAAGCTAGTAGACCTTTACCCCCCTGAGTTCCTAGAAAGTGCCACACTGGAGCTAAACGGCGCTTTGGCTGCTAGCCAAGAATCTAGTTTGTTCCGCCGTGCGGCATAGGGTACAATAGGGGCGTTGCAATGAGGCATAGATATGGCCACCAAACGCCCCTTAACCGAAATCTTCCCCATCACCCGTGACCCAAAAACGGGAGAGTTCACCAGCGAAAAACACCCCCAACTTGCTGAACTCATGACCGACTACGGGGATCGGCTAGAGCAGTTGAGTGATGACGTGGCCTATGAGATGGCCTGCGCTATCGTGTCGGATCCGGAGTTCACCCATGATTCCCCGCTATGGGCTGACCTGACCGCCATAGCCATGAGTGTCACCGGCGTTTAAGTCTTCTCCTCTCAGCCCCCTACCCTGGGGGTTTTTTTGTGGCTAGAAATATTTCCCCTAGGGGTGTTGACAATCCCTAGGGAGTATGGTCTAATAGTAAATGTAAGACAACCAAGGCAAGATAATCATGACTACTCAAGAGCTAATTCAAACCATCACCCAAGCCTACGAAACCCGCCATCTAGGCTGGTCTATGTTTCAAGTCAATCTAGAAAATGGGGGGGCTGTCATGGTAGACATCCTGAGTCAAGAAGCCCGCGTGGTGTTGCTTGCCCCCATTGGGCACAACACGGAAGAAACCCGGCAAAGCCGCTACGACTGGCACCCCCTCGCTGATGTTCCCGCCCTAGTCCAGCAAGGGATAGCTAAAGTCTCTGCAATGTAGCCCCACCCAAAAAAAACAAGCCCCTGGGTTCACGCCTAGGGGCTTTTCGCTTGCACAGTCAGGAAATTGGATTTATTCTACCAGATGCAGTAACGGCTCCCCTAGGGCGATCGCGCATTCCACGCGACGCAGCATCACTTCACACTGCTCACGGGTGCCACGCATCAGCACCACGTCTAGGTTGCGATCGCTGCAAATCAGGCTGCGCCACACCAGTTGGCAGTCCGGGTGAACCGCCTCAATCACAATTTGCCCGGTCTCCCCAAACACCAGGATCCCATTGTTGTATCGGATGGCTAGCGGCATAAGCGGCGACCCCCGCGCACTTGGATTCCCAGGTCAGGGCGATAGAACCGCAAACGCTGGGCGTAGGTGGTGGCATCATCGTTGCTGTAGATGCCCTGCTTTTGGGCTACAGGGCGTATTGACCAGTCGTACCATCGGACTACAAGGGTGGTGGTCTTTCCGTGGCTTAAAGCGGCCTGATAGACGGCACTGGGTTCAAAGGGTAGGTTGGTGATGGTAGTTGCTTCCATTGGAGTTCGTTGTTGACGACAGGTTAAGGCTAGCACGGGCGGGGGTTCCACTGGACTTTATTGCCAGCTTCTTTCCAAAAGTCTGCGACGTTAGAAAAGCATCCTGGAGGGGCAGAGTGCAGTCCCGTGATCCGATCAGTCCAGCCAATTTCTGCATGGACAAACCCTATCGGGTGTTGATTCCCATCTTCATCGAACTCATTGAGAACGCATTCACTCCAGTAGCCCCACTCTCTTAACCATCCAATAGCAGGCGTACCATCGAAATCATTAGAGTGGAATATTGTTTGTCCAAGCAAAAGTAGCTCCATGTCATTCTCGCCCACTGCGAGACCTATCTTTTTGCAAACATTCCAGTCTATTTCAGTAACAGGCTTTACCTCAACATAGACCTGCTTGTGCTTGCCATAAATCACGAAGTCCGGGATCCATCCAGGGAAGTCCACAGGCTCATAGTCCCATCGCCATCCCAAAAGGTCAAAAAAAGCCGCCCATTTTGCTTCAAGGCGGGAACGGAAGTTAACCCCGTTGTACCGGGTAGGAATTGCTGGAATCGTGTACATAGTGTCTCCTGCTTGGGTTGGAAAAGCCCCCAAAGGCGGGGGCGAATGGGCTACCTAGACTGAGCCTTCGGGTAGGCCAAGCATACCGCAAAGGGTGGGCAGTGAGGCGGGATCCTTGCCTTTCATGTATTGCGGTAGATGGTGGGGCTTATAGGTTTCTTGGAACCAGCGCCGGTATTCAGCCAACAGCACATCCCGATAAATGTTGGCATCTACCACCCGCCCATCAGGGTAGAAATGCTTATAAGCCTGTACCACATCAGAACCCTTCTCAGTGCTGTACCCCAGCCCCCGCAGATACTTGCAAAAGTGCTTACCCACGGAAATATCAGGGATCGAACCATCAGGCAAGCTGTACCCGGCGTGTTCAAATTCTGCGATTAGGCCATGGGTCATTTCCTCAAAAATAGAGAACCAGCCCACGGGGATTTTGGTTTTGGCTTTGTAAAGCTTCAGGCGCTCAAACCAGATTAGATTGCACTGCTGCTTCCCATAACCCCCGGTTTTGCGGATGCTAGGCAGAACCTCAGTATGGATCCAGCGGTTCATAGCCTTACCCAATTCAGTCCGAGAACGGGACACAACCATGGTTAGCGCTGCTTCGGAGAGGGCTACCACCTGCTGTTCCCCACCAGCGGTTTCAAGGGGTACGACAGTAACGTACCCCTCTCCCAAGTCCTCTTCTACCATGGCTTTTACATCGTTGGAGCGACTTTTTGACCCAAGCGCTTCTAGGACATCTCGTGCAATAAACCACGGCTCCCCGTTGATCATCACAACTCGGACATTATTGGAACTGAACTTAAAAACTGCTAGATTAGACATAGCTAGTCTCCTATTTTGGACTATCTCGATCCCAGGGCATTTACTGTGCCGCTGGGCTTTTCAATATTATCTCATAAAAAAAGCCCCCTAGGGCGGGGGCAGTTTGCGGATGGGGTGGGACTAGAAGTCTTCCCCTGGCATCGGGCGCATTAAGGGGTCGGGGTGTTGCTTGCGTAGGTGCAACCCAAAAGACTGCAATTCCTGAAGGATGGTATCCAGCCCCCAGCGTTGCAGGGTGTCTTTGTGTCCCCAAATCCACCAGGGATCTAGCTCCCCTTCAGTCGGGGTAATCAGCGCCGCAAAGTAGCGGTTAGTAGCGCGGGTGTCCTCCGTGGTCAAAAGGATATTCCACCCAAACATTTCCCGCAGATCAGGGATAATGCTGTCCCGACCGTGGAAAACAACCCAAACCCCCAAAATGCGCCGTAGCTGTTGGCGCTCAGGGGAGTTCATGTCTTCTGGCTCAGGTTCCCTCTCATCGCGGTTATCAGTGTAGCGGTCAATCATTAAAGTGTTGTAGCAGGTCATGGTTTTGCTTGGCTGTGGGGCTTTCCCCTTACATTTATTAGTAAACCATATTCCCTAGGGAATGTCAACACTTATCCCTAAAATATTTTAAGCCACAAAAAAGCCCCCAGGGTAGGGGGCTAAAAGCTAAAACCACTCTCCGATGAGATAATCGGAGTAGGGGTAGTCACTTTCTGCCCATTCTTCCCATCCAGGGGGAATGAAGTCATAAAAATACTCCTTCCCCCAGGAAGGCAGTAGATGCCGGACTGGAACAAGCCATTGGCCTGCCCCTAAAATCTCGTCATCGCCAGGAAGAATGGCGATGATGATACCGCCGTCATCGGCGCTGTCATGGCGGTGATGACGGCGGATCTCGTCTGTTAGATCTTGGATCTTCTGAATCGTTAACATTTGCTTGGCTGGGTTGTGGGGCTATCCCCTTACATTTATTATTAGACCATAATCCCTAGGGAATGTCAACCCCCTATAGTTGACAATTATTTTGGGGTGCTTTACTGTAAGGAAAGTCTCGCAGCAATGAAGCCCATGAAAAACCTAACCGTACAAAACCCCCGCAGCGCCCTAATGGTGGGAGATCGTAATGGGGAAAAAGTTGTCATCACCCTACCCACGGCTAAACCCCGTGCCGTGCGTCAGTTTGCGCGGCTCAACCGTGGTATCCAATGGGTGCAAGGGGGTGTGAGCCATGACTAAACCCTTCATGCTGGTGCATCGCCACCCCTTCCTCCGCCAATACCAATGGCGGTTCTGTGCTGTCCCCGATGCTGAAGTGATGACCAGTCACTGGGGTACCCTCACCTATCTGGTGCCCTCTCAGGACTGGGTTATCGAAGCCCAGGGACACCAGGGCACAGGCAAAACCCTAGACGATGCCCTGATCAGCCTAGCGGGGATCGAGAGCCATGACTAGACCCCCGCAGATCACCAACCATGAATTACTGAGCCATCCCGTCCTAGGGCAAGCATCCTGGGTCAAGGATGGGCGCAAGTGGGTTTGTGGCAATACTACCCTAGAGTGGATTCCTGAGGGCTATTGGCGGTTAGAGAATCCCCACTGCACCACAGAATCCCATGACCTCAACATCCTGTGCCTTGCGGCCATGGGCTTGATTACACCGTTTTAGCTCAGTAGCCCCTCCCTAGGGGCTTTTTTATTGCCCATAAAATATTTTCCCTAGGGGTGTTGACAATTCCTAGGGGCTGGGTTTATAGTAATCATATCAACCCAAGTAAAAGGATCTTCCCATGAACGCAGCTACCCAACACGCAGTCTCCCTGATGAACAAATACAACCAATTAGTAGCGGCTCTTGATGACGCATGGGGGAATGCCCACCAAATCCAAGTGATTAATGATGAAATGAAGTATTTAGAGATCAGCGTTATCTCGATCATGGGAATTGGTTGGTTTGAATCCAACGCTGAAATCTAGTTTAATCCCTAAAAGCAAAAAGCCCCTAGGAACTACCCCAGGGGCTTTTTTATTGCCCATAAAATATTTTTCCTAGTGTGTTGACAGTTCTTAGGGATAGGGCTTATAATAATCATATCAACCCAAGCAAAAGGATAAAGGCAGTGCTAATTAACCTGGTCATCTTTAAAAACACCACCGAAGCGCAAATCACCGAAACCGAAGCCAAAGCCCATGGCCTTTCCTCCCTTGATCCTAATCATGCCCTAGATGTCGGGCGCGTGGCATCGAAGGCCAAAAAGTGGGCATCTCATGCCATCGTCAATAATGGCTCGGAAGTTGCTAGCTTTCTAGGTCTCCAGGGGGATGAAGATGCCCATTACGAATGGAATACCAGCATGAAACGCTGGTACTTTTATAACGGGGAGGGCAAAATGGTAGGTTGGGCAACCCCCATTACCGACAAAGAAGGTGAGCATAAAAAGCGTGAACGATACGCCAAAGAGAGCAAAGCCTGTCTTGAGGTTATGAAAAAATACGGCATGGCCTAAAAGCAAAAAGCCCCTAGGAACTACCCCAGGGGCTTTTTTATGGCCTACTTCAGGAGACAGCCCCCAGAATCACAGGGCGCTGGCCCCGCTACCATCTGCACAGCACCTTGGGCATCGTAGCTAGCCAATGCCTTCTCAAAATCCGGTTCCACCCGTCGCGCTAGCACTTCCTGACATAGGACTTGATAGGTGGCCTGGTCAATGGGTTCAAAGGGCAACCGGGGGAAGGATTCCAGGTCATCAAACCGCGCCAGGATAGCCGCAGAAATATAACCTTTCCCCATGGCCTCATGGATGGCTTGGGCGAGGGGTTCAATTTCCGGTTCCCGTAGCTCCAAGGTGGCGCTCGTGTTATGGGTCGTGTAATGGCGTTGCACCTGCATATAAAAGTCGAACTGAGCCAAAGCACTAAACTGGCTCAGATCAATCCCTTCCGCCACATCCGCCCATGGCACCTCCACGGGAATCTCCACTAGCCATTCATGGCAACGCGGATCCATGGGGTCGTTCAGCAGGTTCCCTTCCTCATCTTTAGCGCTTTGGGCGGGGACGATGTTATAGCCATAGTCCCGACAGGCCATGGCCACAGGCTCACCCCGGCGCATGGAGATCCGGCGGATGAATCGGGTGGCCTTGGGGGGGTGCCAACCAGGGGAAGCCCCGGTGAGTAGTGCTTTGGTGCCTGAGGGTTGCACCGATGTACAGCGGTTGGGGCGCTTTAGTCCACGGCGATCGCAAAACTCCGTGACAGCATCCTCAACCACTTCCCGCCAAAATGCCAAGTATTCCCGCTCACGGGTCAGGAAAAACTCCGACTCTGACACTTCCTCCGATGTGGACTGGCTAAAAGAGCTAAACAGCGGTGTCCACAGCACCATCTTTCCCCAGTCTCTGGATCGCCCTGCTTGCCACCATTCCAGCCAACGCCGACCGAAAGCCTTGACAAAAATATCGAATATTCCTGTAGGACACGCGGCCACAATAGGATCCCATTCACGGGATTGCTGCATCCCAGGGTCAGGGAATTTGTGGTACAGCAAAGCGCAAACGCTGATGGCACTTGCCTCGAATGCCCGCAGTTGGGCTGTCACATCCTGAGGGTCAATCATGTTGAGATTAACTTCCCCAAGGTTGCAAGCGAATCGCTTCCCGATTATTTCCCCGCATGGATTCAGGCCATAGCGCCCTAGCCGATGCTCTAGCTCTCCTGGCTCTAGGGCGATGCCTTGCTCTAGGGCAGATTGGGCAAGGTATTCCGCTCCCTCTCCATTTTCATAGGCGTAAAAGAACAACTCCCGGTCTAGCACCAGGTCAGGATTGCAGCGGGCGATTGCTTCCGGGGCGTATTGGATGGCACCCTCGCCTGAGTAGTAGTTACTGCGTACCGCTTCGATGACTTGCTCCAGCGTGGGCTTTTGGTGGAAGACGCGGGTGTGGTTGGCCATGCGTAGGGCATCCCGTTCCGGGTCAATACTCCAGTTGCCATCCTCATCTTGCTTCCATAGCCCTAACTTGCTGGTAGCCGCAGCCTCACCCCCTTGGCGGATCCCCGCACTACGCCGCAGGTTCCCGGCCACAATAGTCCGAGCCATCTCATCAATTACCAGACAGGCTTCCATGAAGTTTAGCCGCCGCCCATGGGCTTTATTGAGAACGTTGGCCACCCGCCCAAATAGCGGGGGTAGCTCCACAGGGTTGGCTACGCCCCCAAAGCCCTTCAAAGGCTCTCCTAGGGGGCGTACATGGCCAAGAACTACCGTGACAGGCAAAGGCTCGTTATCCGCCGTAAATCGCGTTACAGCGGCATTGAGTAGGGCGGTGTAGGCATCCACCCACCCCTGACGACTATCCCCGACCACGATGGTCAAATTGGTGGCAGGGTCAGTGGTTTTGGTGAAGGTAATTTTAGCGCGATCGCGGGCGGGTACATCCCCCGGCTTGCCTACCGTGGTCACTGCCAACTGGCGCTGAATGATGGGCGGTTTGGCTAGCACGCTTTCTTCCAGCACCGCCCCGGTGCCACAGCCCTGCATGGCCAAGTCTGCCAACAAGCCAAAATCCTCAAAGCCCTCAGGCTCAATGGAAACGCAGTTGTAAGCCCCCAAAACGTTGCGTTCATCCTCAGCCCAGGGAGTCCCCCCAACCCAGAGCCAGCGCCCGCTAGGGTAGGAATGGTGGGCGCGTAGGGCATCGTGGACTAGCTGGTATTCCTGGGGGGTAAGCCGTCCTAATTTCTTGAGGCCACGCAGGGCGCGATCACACACCTGATCCCAAGTCTCACGGGTGGCAGTGTCTTTGCGGCTGTAGGTGCGGTAAAACACAGGGAATGCGCAAGGCGCACTATCGGGGAATGTCATGGTTTGGTTGTCAGCTAAACTGCATCCCCTAGGCTAGCACTAAAAAAGCCCCTCAAGGGAGGGGCTAGAGTGTCAGGGTGGAGCGGGATTATTGGGGCGTGTCATACCCCCAGTCATCGGTACCCAGTCGGCTGGTCAAGGCTTCCTGGATAGCCTGTCCCTCTTCTGGGGACATGGCTACGGGCAGGTATGCTGCCCATCGAAAGCCCTCTCCTACCCAGCCCTTGGCTAGGCAGGTTTCCTCAATTGGGACAGAACCAATCTTGCCTAGGTGAAGGCGCTGTTCGGGGTTCAGCGTCAGGGTTTGGCAGTGCAGGGAAAATTGGCGGTTGCGGCGGTTGATAGCGGCTTTGCGGTTCATGACTTCATTGCAGTGTGTGGGGCGTTCCCCTTTGCTGTTTACCACTATAAAGCCTAGCTACTGCAAATGTCAACACCCTAAGCAAAATATTTTTAGCCCCCATCTTCCTTAGCAACGGAATCCACTTCTGACAGCACCACAGGCGGGTTAAACTCACGGCGCAAATCCAACTGCCAGCCATCGGTTCGCAGTTGCCCTGCCTGAATGCGCCGGGGTTCGGTGACACTCCAGACCCGGTAAGACACCCCCTCAAAAACCACCCGGTCACCTTCCTGGTAGCGGCGGGTCGGGGCTACGGTGAGGGTGAGGGCTTCTACCGCAGCAGTGGCCTGAATCGCAGCATCAACCGTAGCCGCCGATAAAGCGGTTTCCTTGGTTCCTGCGCCCTTATAGCTGACACTGCCTGATTCCGGTAGGGTGAGGTCATCGTTGGGAGCGCGGTAGCCAAATCCCACCGCCGTAGCTTCTCCAGAGTTGATCAGTAGTCTTACTTCTGGTTGAGCCGATGCCAGGTCAGCGGCGGGGGGTTCTGTGCGGGTGTCCCCCTCAAGGTTCCCTTCCTCATCGCGCCCCTCTCCATACAGTTCTAGCCGCTCATGCACCGATGGGCGACCGGCGTTGATGATTTTGGTGCCGATCGCTAAAGTGTTGTCCAGTCCCGCCCCTTCCGCATTAGAGCGCTTGGACTCCACCATAAACCGCTCTTCATTCTTGCGTGGCTCCCATTCACTCTGGCTCATGCCCTCAAAGGGGAAAATCACACCCACCATCTCAGTTTCGCTGTAGACTTCCCCCGTGGTTAGGGGTGGCAGGGGTTCATCGTCAGTGCTATCGGGATTAGGAGCCTGAATGAACTCATTGCGGCTACGCTCGATTTTCCATGCAAACCGTGGCACTACGCCCCCTTCCTCTGTGGTCACATCCGGGTAGAACCGGGTCATATCGGCTAATTCGTAGGTTGTGGAGTCGTTTTGAGGGAGGCGTAGCAGGTCGGAACGCAATGTGGGCGCGGGGAATATCTCGTAAGTCAAAGAGGATCCCGCGCTAAGGCTGCTGGGATAAAGGAATACCGTGGTATCCGTGCGTCGCCAAGAATAAGCCATCATCCGGTTAAGGATTCGCAGTGTGACTTCCCCTGCATTGGTGTTTTGATCATTCGTTGGGTTGTAGTTCTCCGTGTATTCCCGCAGGATTTCCAGTAACTCCTTCCCATCCCCTTCCTGTTGGAATCGGCTGTATTTCCACCCAGTGGTTTCCGTGGCAGTTAAATATCCTTCCTCATCATAGGTATTGACTAGCGTGGACTCCCCTACCAGTTGCCAGTAGGGTTCTGGACTCCAAAAAACGGGTGAAAACACATCTCCCATGTATTTCCATTCACCCCAAGAATTGATGGTTGGGGTACCGCCGCCCGGTGGGGGGTAGCTAACGCTAGAGAAATGTTGCCACACGTCTAAGCTAGTAAACATGAAGCCATAGGTTTCTCGCTTTTCCTCAACTACCGTGCTATTAACGTAGGTTGTAGTAACCCTTTCCTTTACGGGGCCACCGGCATCAAAGGCCATGGATGGGCTACGGATGCTGATAGGGGTTCCTGTGTTGTAGCGGGTGGCTCCTACCCGTGGCACTTTGTCGGGATTTTCATCCCCCGTCACGATCGTCCATCGTTCATTGATTTTTGCCTCTTCCGCCGCGTCCCCCTCTTCCCGGTCTAACTGCAATTCTGTGTTGCGGTAGTAGGGGCATAGGCCATAATTCACCTGGATTTCTGATAGCACATCCGCCATGGACAGGCCATGGGCACTGGTGCCATTCCATTGCCGAATTTCCGCCCCTAGGGGATTACTCCAAAAGGCAAATCCTTGGGCACTGCGGGTGCGTTCAGTTAACAGAGAGATGGGGTCTACTCCAGTGGTGAGGGGTGTGTCAGCGGGAATATCAATAGTGAAGCCTTGCCCGACATAGGGAATATCTAGCTTGCGCAAAAGCTTGGCTAGGGTAGTGCTTCCCGTTTTGAGGGCACGTTCTCCCTCAAAGTTTTCAGTACCCGCAATCACCACCCGCCCTACATCCAGTAACCGCACTTCCGGCTCATTAGACTTCGGCTCCCATGCCCCGCCAAGGGTCACGGATACCTGAATCACATCCCCCGGATCCGTGTAATTCCTGAGGCGGGTAATCGTGAGGTCACTGTCACACACAAACAACATCCCCCATAGATTGAACCGTTGCCCTGAAAAGAAAGCGCTACGGATCCCCGCTTCATTGCTGCGTAGGGTGGTGAACTCAATACTGGCGCTGGGTTGCCCCTCAAATTGCCGTTGCAGGGTCACGGTGCCATGGGCATTCCACGCGGTCAACAGTTCAGGGAGCCGTTCCTGTAGCAGGTCGGTACGGTAGGCAGGGCTAGCAGTGACCCCGGTGTAGGTGAGGGTGTCGCCAAGGGTGAGGGGCTGGGTTACCTGCACTGTCAGCACCCCCGTGGCCGGGTTGTAGCTGTAATCGCTGTAGGGCACCCCCGCGATCGTGAGGCTGGTGACGTATTCCTCCGGGGGGGTCAGGGTGACGGTGAGGGTTTGCCCTGGGTTTACCGGGGTGGGAATGGGAACGGTAGTTGCTAGCGCCGGATCCTGGGATAGGGTGAGGCTGGCAAGGGGAGCGCTGGTACCGTAACCAATTACGGTGCCAAGGGGGGCGGGGCTTCCGGTGCCAGCGGGGACGGGATCCGGGAAAGTGAGGACGATGGCCATGGGCTAGGGAGATGGGGGATTGCCCTAGCCTACCACGCGGGCAAATCCAGCACCCGGCTAGCCAATAACTCATTCTCTGGCACAGGCCGAGACAGGGCAAAACCTTGGGCGTATTCAATCCCTAGCATCCGCAGGAACCGCAGCACTTCTATGTCCTCAATACCCTCGTAAACCACGCGACAGCTAAAAATCCGGGCAATGGCCACTACCACCATGGCGAAGTCATAGGTGAAGGGGTTGACGAAATCCAAGGTCATACCCTTATCTACCTTGAGGATTTCCGGGGCTAGGGTGAGGCGGTCAAGGTTATTGGAACCCACCCCAAAATTATCTAGGGCGATTCCAATCCCCTGGGATTTCAGAGCAAAGGCACTGTTAGCCAAGGCTCCCACATCAGCATCACCCACTTCCACCAACTCAATAACAATGCGCCGGGTGTCTAGGCCGCGTTGCCAAATCTGCGATCGTGCCCAATCGATAAAGTGCGGGTCACCAAAGTCACTCGCCCACACATTCAGATGCACCCGAAAATAGACATTCGGGCACCGCGCTACAAAGTCTAAGGCCATTTGAAACACCCGCTCTGTTACTGCCTTGCGTAGGGCGGGTTCTGCGTAAACACGGGGCAAAAACATCCCAGGGGGTACCGTCCCTCCCTCATGGTGGCGAATCCGCACTAGGGCTTCTACCCCGTATAGCAGGGGTACGCCATAGCCGGAAATATCCCAGATGGGCTGATACTCCAAAAACAGGAGATTATCAGAGATGGCATTCCAGAGAGAGGCGTTAGGGTCTGGGATCACGCGCCCATGGGGATAGGGGACTGGTATAAGGTTCGGAGGAATCAGCAGGGCTTCCGGGATCCACGGTTACGCTACCCGGTGGCAGTGTGGTGTTGCGGTAGCGTTTGCGGGCGTGAAACTCATGGGGAGTGCGGCGCTGTGCCCATTCTGTCAGGTCAGCAAGGTGATCCTGCATAACCCGGCGGTGGTTGGCCTCATGGTTCAGGAGTTGCTGCAAGTCCTTGATTTCCTTGGCTAGGGCTTCATTTTGCGCCACTAGCTTATCAATAGCCCGTTCTGTAGCGTCATGGCGGGCATCAATCTTCTCATTGTAGACCCATGCCGCGCCAAATAGGGTCATAGCAATAATTATATAAGAGGTAGGATCCCCAGCGGTTTGGGCGGGTTTTGGGGACATGCTGGAGCCAATGAGGGGCGGATAGAGAATAATGGCGATGGCCACAACGATCGCGGCCAAAACGACCAGCCAAAACTTAATGCGTCGCATGGGAGGGGCGGTGTGAGGGTACGCCCCATTGTAAGCAAAAAGCCCCTCAGGGTTTTAACGCCGCCCTGCCACAAATTGCTCCAACCGCTCATAATCCACGCGGTAGGAGTTGGGGCATGACCTTCTACAGGCCAAAATCTGTTTACAGCGCAAGGTCTCCACAATGCGCCTCACGGTGCAATAGGAAACCGACAGCACTTCCGCCCATTCACCAGTGGAACGGGCAAGCCAACCGCCCCCGCCGTCCTGATGCACCCGCGCCAAAAACATGGCCTCATGGATGCCCACTAGATTGGTTAGCCTAGGGGATACGGGCACTTCTTTTTCTCCTGGGATTAAGGGAGTCATGGGGAACCAATCAAAATGATACTATTGCCACTATAAACCCATTTGCGTTCCCTATGAAAATCCTCATCAGCCAAGCAGACCTTCATGCCGCCCTGTCCCTTGTGTGCCGTGCCGTGGGGCGTGGCTCTAGCCATCCCATCATGGCGGGGGTACTGGTAGAAACGGCGGGCATCAGTGCCATTACCCTCACTGGATATGATCTAGCCTTTGGCATCCGTACCACCATCCCCTGCACTGTGGAAGAGCCAGGGCGTAGCGTGATCCCGGCATCCCTATTGGCGGGCATCGTGGCCAAGCTGGACAAAACCGATGTACTGACCCTGACCGCAGAACCCACCGGGGCAACCCTCATTAGCCGCAGCGGTCGCTACACCCTAGGAGTCATGGATCCGGAAGAATACCCCGCCCTGCCAGAGGCCACGGGAACCCCGGTAACCCTGCCTAGCGATGCCCTAGCGGAAGGGGCTGGGGGTGTGGGCTTTGCGGTGTCAGGGGATGAGACCAAGCAGATCTTGACCGGGATTCACCTGACTTCCGTGGAAGGGGGGCTGGAGTTTGCGGCCACCAATGGACACCGTTTAGCGGTCTATACAGCCACGGCGGAAGGGGTGAATGATGAACTGACCCTAACTGTCCCCCCACGGGCGCTAGCGGGGCTTCCCAAGGGCACTACAGCCCATCTCTACTATGATGCAGGTCAGCTAGTGCTGCATTATGATGCCACTGCCATCATTAGCCGATTACTGGACGGGGCTTACCCCAACTACAACGCCCTGATCCCAGCTAACTTTAAGGTAACGGTGGCGTGCGATCGCCGGGGTCTACTGGCATCCCTAGACCGGGTATCAGCCATGGCCGCAGGGGTAGTGGTTCTGGCTATCAATGGGGATGAACTCACCCTAAGCGGGGAAAGCCAGGGTAGCAGCGCACGGGAATTGCTACCAGTGCAGACCACTGGGGATCCGGTGACTTTTGCGGTCAATCCTAAGTATCTATCGGATGCTTTGCGGGGCTTCTCTGAGACCGAAGCTTTCCTGCAAATCAACACCCCCACTAGCCCGGTGGTCATCTCTCCCTTAGGTGCCACTCGTAGCCGTAGCCTGGTGATGCCTGTGCAAATTCGGCGGTAGGCATGAAAAAGCCCCTTGGGGGAGGGGCTTAGGGCGAGTTGCTTTGTTAGGACAGACTCCAGTTTACGGAGTGCTTTTTGCAGTATAGGGCTTTTTGGGAGGACGGGCGCGGGCGGGGGGATGGTCTTGGATGTGTAGCACGTCCTTCAGGAAGAACCGGGGGTGCTTTTTGTCCAGAGTAGCGGTGCAACTGAGGAAAGTGGGTTTGACCCTCATTTCCTTGGGAACCCGTGGATCAAAGCGCCAAGGGCGGGGGCTGTCATCCCCTGTCCAAATAAAGGGCACATAGGAGCTTTTTAGCTCATCCCCTCGCCAGCGCTGGCTATTGCGATGGATAGCTAACACCGGGCGACGACACTGGGGAATGAACTGCCATAGCCCTGCTAGCTTCCATTCATCCTCATCACCACTAAAGGGAGTCCAGCCCACAATCTGGAATCGCAGAGCCTCCGTTTTCAGGTCATAGCGCGGGTAAATGAGGAAGCGTTGAGGTTTACTGCCTAGGGTGCTGAACTTGCGTTTGGCTAGCCCCACGGGAATAGCAGGGTATTGGCCTTGGCGGATATGTAATAGGCCATCTGCATAGATGCCCCGCACGGCTCCGACGGCCTGGTAATAGTTATTCATGGCATCACAATACTTGGCTTGGTGTTGGCATTGGGGGCAAGGTTTACGAGTTCCCAGCCCTGGGTTGCATCGCCTTTGGAGATGACGTGGAATTTGCCCTTGACGGCCACATCGATGACCCATTGGGGTACGCCCTGGCCATTATCGGAGGCTTCCATAAGCAGGGCTTTAGGGCTATTGCCATCTACTTGGTAGGCTTTGCCATCGGCTGTCCAAAAAGTAGAGCCGTAGCGCATCCCGTTGTCGGGGTAGGTATATCGTGCCATATCAATCCCTCATTGCTTGCAAAAAATGAACCCCGGAGGGTTGTCTTTCCGGGGCTATTGTAGCTTATTCAAACACTCGTGCAACCCGGCTAGCGGCTTTTTGGGTTGCGTCCCGACATTGGCGGAAACCTTGGAGATTGTTGCCCTCAATGTCTTCCGTGGCCAAAACTTCCGCCATCATGTGGGCGGCTGTGGCCACCATGGAGCAATGATCCCGGAAACTGTCACGCTGGGAAAGTCCCATTTCCGCCTTAAGTTCCTTGGCAGTCTGGCCATGGAGTTCCAGATAGATAGCGTTGGTGATTTGGGCGTATTCGTAGGATTTGTCCACGCCATGGGCTTGCAGGGTATCGGTGAACTGGTATCGCGCCTCAATCCCCTTAATCCGCACGGCAATGTGCTGATCGGTGTAGCCTTGGCGCTTCCAGACCCGGATAGCGCGATCTCGGCCACGGGTGTAAGCGAGTTCCCCGTTGGATTCCTCTTCCCGGCGTTCCCGGACAATCTTAGCCGCCCAACTCCGAAACTCAGCCCCACGCTTGCCAGGGCACAGCATCAGGATTTGGTAGATACCTTCCTCATTGGCTACAGGAGTATCTCGCTGGCCACGACCGGGGAATTTGAGGTTATCCACAAAATGGACAACTTCTGGATTTCTGTCAGAGAGGGACTTATAGACCTGACGAGGGTTAATAGATTCCCCTGCACTACCCTTGCGGTTTGTGGGCTTCAAAAACGCCACAAGCACATCGTAAACAGAGAACCGCCCATCTTCGGTTACCCGAATGGCCATCCCCTCGAAATCGCCGGTAAAGTTTGCTAGATTAACCATGGTTTGCCTTTTCTAGAGGTGAACTGCGGTGAACTGCAACCTAGGGGGATCGTTGCCCCCTAGTGATTGCGCCGCTTCTCTATTTTAGCATTCAGTCAACAAAAAAGCCCCTAGAGGGGCTTGGGGCGGGTTAGTCTATTGACTCAAAACGGTATCGCCCACGGTACAAGCGAACTCGATACCATTGACCTATGTTTTTAGTCGGGTGCAGGATTTCCAGAGACTCAGGATCCACTGTGTAGGATGTTGAGAAGAAAAACTCATTGATGGCCTTTACAGCACCGGACAGGGTGGGGGAGCTAGAGATCAGAGTGGCTTTCATTACTTGTTTTAGTTGAGTAGGTTTACTTAGATGCCCCTGTTGGCAGGGGCTTGGGGTTTACGCTACAGAAAGGAGTTCGTGGGGTACTTTATCGGGGTAATACTCAAATAGTCCCCCATCAATGTACTCACGGCCACCGATGACCCGAATCTTGCATTTAGCATCTCCCTTAAAGTAAGGGTTATAAACACCGTCAATATAGCGCTCAGTCCAGACGAAACATTTGGTGCGGCGTGTCACCTTGATGGCAAAGGATGTGTTGTTTTTTGCGATGTAGGTCTCCCCTACTTCAAAGGTTTGGTCATGGATGATGGGGAAGTTGCGGATAGCCATTGCTTGGGTTCCTTTTTTTTGTACTTGCTTGGTATGTACTTAATATAACCCAACCCCTAGAAAATGTCAACACCTTTAGGGAAAATATTTTCAGTCAATAAAAAAAGCCCCTCTAGGGGGCTTGGAGTAGGTTATGCCGCTAGCAGTAGTCGGCTAATTAGCCAGATTTGATGGCCATCATATTGAAAGTCAGGGTTGAAGGGGCCGCTAATCGGCTCGGATGTCCGATGGTAGGTTTCCTCAAGAACCTTGCCGCTGAGGGGAAGGTACTTATGTAGCCCAAAGGCTTTACCCTCAAGCATGAACCGCAAACCGAATTGATGGTCAGCATAGATGTCAGGGAGGATACTGGAAACCTGCTCAATCTCGATAGTGTGGCTAGGCCGATCCGCCGTTTGGAAGGTTAGTCGCACGGATGTTTTTTTGTTGCGGGGGGCTTGGGACTGGGCTTGCGCTTTGTCTTGTACTACCTTGTATTCACTGGTAAACCGCTCGATAATGGGGTCTACTTGGCTATACTGACCTGCTTTAAGCCAGGGGCAGACTTGTCGCATAGTGGCTTCGATTGCCAGGTAGCCACCGTTTAGGTAGACCCGGCTTTCGTGCTTATTCTTTGTCCAGGGCTTGGAGCCTGGGATCATGTTGGAGAGGATTTTAGCGGCTTCTTTATGGGTAACGAATGTAGTCATTTTTTTGCTCGGTTGTGGGGCGCTCCCCTTTGCTTATGTACTTAATATAACCTAATCCCGTGGGAATGTCAACACCTTAAGCAAAAATATTTTCAAGCCCATGAAAAGCTGTATTTTGTAATGGCTGAAACCCTACTATAGCCAACCATGCAATACACACCACGCTATAAAGTCAATCAACTAATCTTAGGCACGGGTAGCACCGTGATTGTGACCGGATGGACGGTGGCTAAAACTGTGGCCGGGTGGCTCCAGTCTTCCCAATATGCCGCGATCGGGCAACTCTACAGCCCCGCCCGTGGCATCAGCACCCTATGCCGCAATCTTTTGGCTAACCCGCAGATTTTGGATTTGGTGGTGCTGTGTGCCACGGGAGAAGATGCCAACGCCCAAGGATGCCACCGCCTGCGGGACTTTTGGGAACATGGGGTTGCCCTAGGCCAGACGGATACGGGACAGCCCGCCTGGGTCATTCAGGGGGCGATTCCGGGCTATGTTGAGCCTGAGATACCCCTAGAGTATTTGACTAGCCTTAGAACGGCTGTAACCCTGCACTGGTGCAACAATAAAGCGGAACTGATCAGCACTATCCAAGCCCTAGGCTCTAGCAGTGGCTCCCCCTGGCACCCCAGCCCCTTGGAGTTTCCGGTTAAAGAACCCCTGCCTAGCGTGTTCCCAGGGCAACGCTATGGGCACCGGATTGAGGGGAAAACCGTGGCAGAAACCTGGGTCAAGATTATCCATCGCATTAAGACCACCGGCACCATCCGCCCCACGGGGTACGATGGGCACTGGCAGGAATTGATTGACCTGATGGCGGTGGTGACCGATGAGCCGGAACCTTTTTACTTTCCAGAGCCGAATTACCTACCCTGTGACCCTGCCTTTATCCAGGGCTACCTCCCTCAAATCCTAGGGGATGCCCCCAAGCAGGAAGGGGTAAAATATACCTATGGTCAGCGGTTGCGATCGTGGTTTGGGGTAGACCAGATTGAGCAGATCATCAAAAAGCTAAACCAGGAAATTGACGCGGCCAGTGCCGTGATGACCCTGTGGGATGTGCTAGACCATGAGCGCGGGGGTAGTCCCTGCCTCAATCATATTTGGGTGCGGGTGGTAGCCGGGGAATTGTCCCTCACGGCGCTATTCCGCTCCAATGATATGTTCAGCGCATGGCCAGCCAACGCCATGGGATTGCGGGCACTCCAGCGCCATATTTTTGAGCGGGTGGAGGGGGCGACGGTATTGGGGCCATTAATCACCATTAGCCAAAGCGCCCACATCTATGATGACTGCTGGGATAATGCCGATGCCCTGATCCGCGATCGCTATAAGGCTCCCAACGACTTCAGCGACCCGGTGGGCAATTTCCTTGTGGAGTGGGTAGGCCAAGAAATCCGGGTTAGCCAAACCAGCCCCCAGGGTAGCCCCACCCGGCAATGGACAGGCAAGGCTCCCACGCCTTTGCTCAAAAAAATAATGGCCGAATGCCCTGGGATGCTACCAGAACACGCGGCCTACTTGGGTGGCGAAGTGCATCGGGCGCACTTGCTACGGGATGGGTTTAGGCAGGGTTAGCCCACCGATACCCATTGTCGATAAGGGTGTGAATCATGGCCTCTTTCCCGCCCACCAGATTCTTGGCATCATCAGCGGTAAACCGGGCATGGTGCCAAGTGCCTAGCACAGTCCAGCCATTCCCTGAACCCGTGGAAACCGTGCCCGCTATGTCACCAGAAAGCCAATGCAGGGCAATAAATCGGGGGTAGGGGATGGTTTGGTGGGGTAGGTTCAGGCTGGGGTCTACGGGGGCAACTTCAACGTAAAGGGGAATGGAAAAGATGATGAGGTCGCCATCCCCGCCTTGACAGACTTTTTGGAGCCGAGCCATGTCGGACTCAGAAAAGATGTAGGGCTGGTCAATGGGTTGAAGTGTCATTACTCAATACTCAGCCCGCCTACTTGCTGGGGATAGTCACGGCGTGGAATTTTGCCCAAGGTTGTGTCCACCCCTAGGATGACGGCATCAATATGGGCGGCGGTGATGTCGTTGGGGTCTAGGGTGATGGTGCGCCCATCGGGAAGTCCAAGGGTGATCATGGTACAGTAGCTCCTAATTGCTCTGGAGATTGAGTTTAATGGGGACTAGGTTCGGGTTCTCTGTCGCTGCGATGGAGATTAGCCCCTGGCGCTCAAGGTCGCGGCGGATGGTGCTTAGCTCATCCTGGGAAATGCCAGTATAGGCAACCCAGTCAAAATCAGGGACGGCAATCCAGTCATCCGGGTTTTGTGGTCGCAACTTCAGGGCACAACTGAGAAAAATCCCACCCGCTAGAGACCCGGATTGGCGGGTGAGGTCAGGCCAGTAACACACTGACCCGACTAGAAAAGGTTTGATCACATATTGACTCCATTGCTATGACTACATTAAGGATACATGAAATTTTTACCCAAACCATACAAGGGGAAGGCTTTATGGTTGGAACCCCATCCGATTTTGTTAGGCTCTGGGGATGCCCTTCCCTATGATTCCTCTGAACTTGAAGAAATAATCAAACTGGCGGATGTGGACTGGGATAGTTTCAGCGAAAATTTTACCCCGGACTCATTGGATCCATCTGCTATTGGGGGCGACCCTACTGATGACTTTATTCGGATCACGATCGCGGTTACCAGGGAAACCATGGATATGATGGATCAGGCTAAATCCCTTGTTTCTGATGAGATGGACTTGCATAAAGATAAGGCAGTTGCTTGGGGAGAAGTCATGGGCAAGGTTATGCAGGATTACCTTGCGGCAGGGTAAAAAATATTTTTGCTTTGGGTGTTGACAATTCCCCTAGGGTATGTAAATATAGTAATCAGCAAGGGGAAAGCCCCATACCCAACTAAAGCAATGAAACTCACTACCACCCAGCAAGTCAAGAAATCCAACCGGATCAAATCTATTGTTAAAACCATGGATGATACTCAAGCCCTGTGCGCCATTCATGATACCTGTGAGACCATGGGATTCTTGGAAGATTTCGTGGTTGAGATCCGATGGGGGATTATCCATCGACTGGGTGCCCTAGACCCAGACACCTGCAATCAATGGCTGGAGGGGGACATCGGATCCTCACCTACTGATTACTTTGTATAAATCATCAGCCCCCAGCAATGGGGGTTTTTATTGCTGTGCTAAAATAGATAAAGCGGCGCAATGCCTAGAGAACGCAAATCCCTAGGCTTGCAATACCACCGCAGTCAACCCGTATCGAAGGCTAACCAAATGAATATTACCAGAGTACCCAGTGGCAATGGCAATGTCTTAGTTGTGGATTCCCGACTCGTAGCCGAACGGCTAGGGATCCGCCATGACAACCTTGTGCAGACCATCGAGAAGTACAAAACCCAAGCAGAGCAAGCGTTTGGCTTATTCCTGTTTCAAACAGAGACGAGAAAACGGGCAGTAGGGGCAACCGTTATCCGCTACTACTTACTAACTGAAGACCAGGCCACGTTCATCATGAGCCTGAGCCGCAACACCCCAGAGGTGGTGCAGTGCAAACTTGAACTTGTCCAAGCCTTTTCTAAGGCTAAGGCTCTACTCCAAACTCCCACCTTCACCTATGCCTGGACTGAACGGCTCAAGCTATTCCGCCGCAAAACCAAGATTCCCACGGGATGGTTTTGCATCTTTGAGGAACTGAACAACTCCCTGGTGGGAGACTTGGAAGACCATGGCATTATCTTGCCGGGGAATGCAGTACCGGATATTTCCGTGGGAAAGTGCTTTTGCAAGCATCTGCGGGCTACGGGGCGTAATACCGATGACCCTGGACTCATTCGCAAGTATCGCCACTTCTACCCCGATGGGCGGGTAGTGGATGCCAATATCTATGTGGATAAGCTTTTGCCTGAGTACCGCCATTGGTTTAACGTGACCTACCGCCCCGATAAATTCGTGACCTACCTCAAGGGCAAAGACCCATCCCTTCTGCCCACCTACGCGGCCATCCTAGGACTGCCTGAGGGTTCCCTGTAGAGCGCGGCTAAAAAATATTTTCCCTGAAGTGTTGACAATTCCACGCGCTAGGCTTTATAGTAGTTGCATCAACCGAGCAAACACAGGAGCAAACACAATGGCTACCCAAAAATCCCTCGCCTACCACTTTCCCCTACAAGTGAGCAAAGCCTTTGACCTAGTGGCTACTAGCACCGAAGGGGAGCGGGTTGCGGAACTCGCATCAAAGTACGGCGATCGCTTGCAAAACATGACCCCAGAGCAAGCCCGGATCCATGCACAGGAAGCCCTTACCGCTGAAGATTGGATGGCTGTAGCCGCCATCTCCATGGCCATGGCTAATCTGTAACCCCACCGCCCCCGCCTCCGGGGGTTTCCCCATGTCCACCCTCACCCCAACCCAAGCTATGGCCACTTTCAAGGTTTATAAGTGCAGCGGTACCAAAACAGTCAATGGCAATCCCGTAAATATCATTTCCCAGCACATCATCGCCCCTTCCCCTGATGAAGCTTTGCGGATTTTTGCTTCCTACTACTTAGGGATAATTCAGTCCGACTGCCATGAGGTTCCCATACTCCAAGTCCCCGCAGGATGTTCTATCCTGTCTGCTAGTGGGCGGCATCACTTCGTCTCTTAGCCCTACCACTGCCTGCGGTAATTTCGTACTGGCTCTCCTGAGTCAAAAGCGCTGGTATAGGCGCGGGGAAGATAGCAAGCCAAAGCAATAGCATCGCCTAGGTCAGGACTGCGGCCTAGGCGTTTTTTTGTGGCTTCTTTTGGCTCCAGTTGGATGCCACGGTGTTCTAGTTTCCAGCGGTAACTGGTTAGCTCCGTTAGCACCGCCGGGTCAGGGGGTAGGGCGAGGGTGGCACCGTTTTCTGGGTCTAGGGCTTCCCGTAGCCGCCAAAAGATTTCAGCCCTGAGGTTGGCCATGGCTAGCAGCCCCGTGCGATCGTGGGCATGGCTAGTGGCGGCTACATTGATGGCGGTAACGGGTAGGTTTTGGCCGCGTAGCACGTCATAAACCGATGAACCTATCCCAATCACATCCACATTGATTCCCGTGCCCTCTTGCCAGTGTTTTAGGGCTAGTGTGGCCACGGATCCACCATCGGGGGTGCCTAAGCCAGGGTATTGCCAAAGGCTTACCTTATCCCCTTCTCTCAGGGCAATAGCAGTGCGGTCACCCCCGCCCCTCGCTGGGTCAATGCCAATAACGCGGGTACCATGGGTTTGATACTCTCCTTGGTTGTGGCGTTGCTGAGCGGCTTTAACCCAAGCACTGGGAATCAACTGGTATGGCTCGTCAAGAGATTCCACCGCCGCGTCAAAGCCATACAGAAGCAAGCTGCGCAAGGGTTCGGGGAGAGATTGCAGGGTGGCGCGATAGTTGGTGTTAGCTAGGTAGGGGTTTTGGGAGAGGGTGCCGGGGATGAAGGTACGGCTATGGGGCACGATAACCTCGCCCTTATGTTCAATGGGTTCCGGGGTCTGAAAGCATTCATCCTTGCCGTCAATAGTGGCAAACCATAGCAGTTGCCCTGGCTCCGTGGGGTGTAGGGGGTGGGCTTTATCCAGCCAGGGTGCCCAATAGTGGCGTACCCATTCCCCGGATGCTGTCGTGGGTGGGTTTCCCGTGGCAATGATTCGGCATCGTACCCCTGGATGAGCGCTACGGTTCCACCCAATCAGGAACCGGAATTGCCGCTCTGAGAAGCTGGTCAGTTCATCAAAGCCGTGGAAATCGAACGCCCTTCCCTGGAATTTATTAACGGATTCCTCATATTGCACAGCCCCAAACTCTAGGACACGGGAACCCAAAGTAATCGTTTTGGCTTGCCCATTCCACTGCCCTGCCATCCCTGCGATTTCCTTGCCCCGTTCAATCAGGGAGCGTAGCTGGGGATATTCCCGGCGGTAGATGATGCCATGGCTGGCTTGGGTCAGGGCATAGCCTAGCAGCAAGTCGGATTTACCCACCCCCGCAGCACCACCATAGAACAGTTGATCCGCTGGGGATGCCATGGCTAGCTGTTGGGCTACGTTTTGGGGGTGGGGTTGCCAGACGGGGGCGGATAGAGTGCGAGTGCCTTGGCGCTGGAGGTGAGAGGCGAAAACATTGAGGCGAAGGCGTGGGGTCAAGCCTTGATCACCCCTTTGCAGATTTCATCTACGGCTAAAGCACGTTCCCGCAGGGCTAAGCCTTGTTCCACAAGCTTGATATTGGCTTGCACCCAAGATGCAATTTCAGAAATCTTGGCTTTCTCCAGCTTGCTGTTGAGGTCGCCATCCCGACTCATGCGATGCACCTGGTCTAGGTTAGCGATGCCCATGGCCGCAAGATGGTTCCCGGCTTTAACGTAAAAGTCCTGTAGCTCCTGAATCTTGCGATCGTGTTCTGCCCACCATCTAGGGCCTATCTCTTCGGCTACGGGCTGAATCTGAACCTCAGGCAACCCCTCTTCTACCGCAGCACGATACAAATCCCATGCCGCTGTCCTTTCATCCCAGTGGAAATCAGCCCTCCACCGATGCAGGGTTCGTTCTGAGGGTGCAGGCTGGGGCATCTTGGCCACAAGGTCAGTGATCCGGCGTGGGGACTCCATGTCTCTCCAATACTGGAAAGCAACCCACGCCTGAACCTTCTCTCCAGCCATTTGCTTTTCAGGGGAAATCATGGACTAGCTCCAGTGTTCAGCCCTTTTAGACTAGCACACCCGCCAAAATGTCAGGCACGGATTGTCATTTTGTCAAAGATTACGGGATGTTACAGACATTTTGGCAAGTCAATGGGCAGTACAGGGCTAGGAACCCTTGTCACGGCACAGTGGGGAAACTTCTCATCCGGGGCAAGACGACGCAGTAGGCACCCGTCTCCCGATTCCTGCTCTATGACGACGTATTGATGGGGGCTGTTGGTGGGGATGACTACGGTGCCAACCTTTAGGGGCTGGTCTAGGCTGTATAGCATAACGACTCCTGAGGTATACCCATGGCTCCATTATCACCCCTAGTTCAAGCTCAACTCAAGCGCCTGGAAAAACTCATCCAAGCCAACCAGACCACCATCACCACCGCCCCCCTCGCCCAAGGCAGTTACCTCACGGTTAAGCGGGGATCCTCGGAGTATAAGGTGCCCGTGATCCCCCATGCCCCGATAGCTAGTACCAGAACCGGGCGGTTCATCTAGAAGCCTTGCGGGGTAAGGGTTTGAGGGCTTTTTGGGCTGATGCGGGTTTGTGTTAGCAGAAAAGCCCTTTTTAGTGGCGGTTGGGATTGGGATAACGCCTAGCTGTAGACTAAGTTACTGTTAGCAAATAGCGCAATCTTTAGGGCGAGTTTATATGTATAACAGACCTTCGGGGAAGCGTCAAGCGCCGGGGTGCGTTTTTTAGGTAAAAATACCCAAAACCCTTGCCCTGAGCGGGTTTTTCCAGATCTCGATTTTCCACATCTGGAAAACCGCCCCCCTATTAAGACTGATCTAATCAAGACTAATAAAAGAAAAAATAAAAGAGAAGAGGTAGAAGAGGGCGACTGCGGCTACTTTTTTCTTTTTTATTTTTTATGGGCAAGTAAAAAATATTTTTCCTGGAGAGGAGCCTAAGATTTTTCTCTGTTCAAAAAAATAAAACCTACGATCGTAAATTTAAAAAAAATGGTTCCGCCCCGCCCCAGCTTATAAGCCCAGCTTATATTCACCCATAAGCTCCACTTATCTAGCCATTTATGCCCCGATAAGCCCCCTAAAAAGCGCCCCACCATGTCAGACTACCTGAAGCCCGCTAGACCCGCCTTAAAATCGATTTTTAGGGGGTCTCGTGAAACATCCGCTTTAGGGGTGCCTCTGGGAAAATAATTTTGTGAGAACCTAGATTGCCTAGTTGACTTTATTTTTTAATCTGCTATACTGAAAGGGTACAAAGCAATGAAGCGAGGTTAAGACCCGTGAGTTTCTTTCAAAACACCGAAGCCATCTATTCCAGTAACGCTACCGGGGGATACTTGAACCCTGGGAAGCTCACGGATGGGCAGTCCATCAAGTTCCGAATCCTTGGCATCCCCGTTGAGGGCTGGGAATACTGGAATACCGATGGCAAGCCCGTCCGGTTAGCTAAAGCCCCGTCAGCCCTTCCTAGCGACATCCGGTATCGGGACGGGAAGCCCGAAAAGGTGAAGTTTTTCGCCGCTTTCCCTGTGTGGTCTTACCCCGATGGGGCAGTGCAAATCTGCCAGTTAACGCAGAAAAGCATCTTGCAGGGCATCGATGCCTATGCCTCTCACGAGGACTATGGCAACCCGATTGGTTATGACCTAACCCTCACCCGCAAGGGCAAGGGTTTGGAAACTGAGTATTCCATCATCGCCAGCCCCCCCAAGCCTTTCCCCCATGAGGGGGATGCGATCGACGCATTGGCCGCGCTTAACCTTCCCGCCCTCTTCACCGGGGGCAACCCCTTTGGTGGTGGCGGTGGTGCCCTTGCGGTGCCGGGGGATACGCCGCCCCACCTTGCCCGGATCAAGGAAGTGCGGGAACGGCTAGGCTTCTCGAAAGAGTGGGTCTTGACTGCTCTGGCCGCAACCCCAGGGTTTCCCCCTGAACCCCGTGATCTGACCCCAGAGCAAGCCGAAGCTCTAATCACATACATGGAGAACACCGCCGCTGGCCGGGTGTAGTCTCTAGGGGTGCCGTCACCCCTCTTCTATCCAGCCCACACATCCAAGCAAAAATAGCCATGTGCCCTTACCTTGCGTCTCTCCCCATTTCTGACATCCTCCAGACCCGACCCCGAACCCCTTTGGCGATACTGCTAGAGCAAATTGGATTTGAGCCGTCCCATGCCTACTCTTTTGCTAAGTGGCTAGCCCTTTACGCGGTGCCAACGCTTGAGGACAAAACTGTAGAGCCTTTCCGGGTTTGTTTCCAAACTACAAGCTATGCAGATGGCCAGCGGTTTCTAGAATGGCTATCCCCACCGGGGCTATCTCCCCAAGGCGGGCGATGGATAGGGGAGTGGGATGTGGAAGATGAGTCCCCGCCTGTTATCGAAGTGGACATCGTAAGCCAAACCTTCCGTCAAATCACGGTGATCCCAATTCCTACCCCCTGGCATCCTTCCATTGACCGTGACACCCTTTGGGGCTTTGCGGTAGCACAATCTAGAGCCGTTGCGATGTAGCCCTTCCTATAGCCCCTTCCCTGAGGGGCTTTTTTGTGCCCATAAAATATTTTCTCTAAAGTGTTGACAATCCCTAGGGTGTATGGTTTGCTAATAAATGTAAGGGGAAAGCCCCACAACCGAGACCGAGCAATGATCATCACGTTTGGAGAGTTCAGCCGATATTCCCTCAGTATTCAGCCTGAAGGGTGCAGTGTCTGGGATGCCCTGCACCCCGTAGAGCGGGTTTTGGTGCAGAAATCTAGCACTGTCCAAGGTGCCCTAGAGGGGCTAGACCACCCATTCAAAGGGTTGATTCCCCGCAAAGGGGATGCTGTTATCCTTGATGGGGAGTTTGTCCCCAAATGGAACGGCAAAGGAGTCCCGTCATTGGTGCTGAGGGACAGTCCCGTGATTCCTGACTAGGAACTCTAACACCAAAAACCCTAGGAGCCTTGCCGTTCCTAGGGTTTTTGGTACTTGCGGGAATTGGGGTTGGAGTGGAATTTTTAGCTTACTCAGGTTATAGGGATCTATAGTAAAAAAGCTGTGGCGCAAGGGTTCTGTAGGTTACTCAGTGTGCTAGGCAGGGTAAGGGTTTTGGCTTATTGGCCAGTATGATTCTGTGCTAAAATAATAGAACCCTAGGACGTTTGCAGCGGCCTAGGGCAGAATCCACCTTTACAGGAGGCAGACTATGCCCATTGTAAGCTTTTTTGATCAATTCCCGGAATTTTGTGGAGTCAAAATCCAAGTCCGGGGCGATGATGGTTATTTTGATGCAACCCAGATGGGCGATGCCATGGAAGCCTTTGACGGGAAGAAACGGCGGTTCAACAACTGGACTCGGAGTGACTCAACAACCCGGCTCCTTAATCGCCTTTCAGAGAAAACAAGAATCCCCGTGACGCATGAAAGTTTAGGTGCTCAAAATTTAGATACTCAAAATCGCGTATCTAAGCAAAAGCCGCTCATAGACTGGGTTCCAGGGCGTGGCAATCGGGTATGGGTTCATCCTTATGTGGCCATGGCCTACGCCATGAGCTTGCCAGAATTTCAGGCGGATGTGGTCATTTGGCTAGCCAACCTAAACCGGATGGGCACCGTGAATCCCCATGTTTTGACTTGGACAATCGAAGAGTACCAGCGCGGTCTTGAGTTCAATCGGGACGACGTTCGGGATATGTACGGACGGTAGGGGTACTCACTTCATGGCACCCCCCCTTACCCCAACCTTGGGGGCTGGGGTTTTTTCATGCCACGGGAGGCACAACACCCCTCAGTATAAACTGAGCGCAACCCCTAGACCCGTGCCCGCCTATGCCCGTTGTTATTTCCGGCGGGGGTGCCGTTGCCACCGTAGCCGACACCCCCCAAATCGACCTTGGCCTCACCAATGCCCAACTCACCGCCGATGTGGTAGCAGGGAGCATTGGCAGTACCCAACTCAGTAGCGCCGTCAACAGTGCCCTGACCCTTGCGGGCACCGCAGTACAGCCCGCAGCCCTCACTAGCTACCTCCCCCTGTCCGGTGGTGCCTTGACTGGAGCCGTCACCAGCACCAGCACCCTCACCACCCGCCAAAGCGCCAATACTGTTCAATTCCTGGTGTCCTCAGGCACCGCCCAAACCATCAACTGGAATAGCGGCGGAAATATCAACCTAGACCTGAGTAGTGCCACGGGTAACGTGACCCTCACCCTGCAAAACCCGGTCAGTGGAGCAACCTACCGCATTAGGGTGCAGCAAGGGGCTACGGTGCGCAACCTAACCT
>Ga0255220_1000023_pt1 | contig 67853 bp, 62 predicted proteins | sample Miss_Colum_RepB__FD_188423 | JGI IMG/M metagenome (GOLD analysis project Ga0255220, IMG submission 188423) | Freshwater microbial communities from Mississippi River, Louisiana, United States - Miss_Colum_RepB_8d | ecosystem: Environmental > Aquatic > Freshwater > River | place: USA: Louisiana...
TGTACAATAAGGAACAACAACAAGGATCACAACTGGTATACAACACAGGGATCACAACTGGTATACAACACAAGGATCACAACTGGTATACAACTTGTGTACAATAAGGAACAACAACAAGGATCACAACTGGTATACAACACAGGGATCACAACTGGTATACAACACAAGGATCACAACTGGTATACAATAAGGATCATTAATTGATGTACAACTGGTGTACAATAAGGAACAACAACAAGGATCACTAATTGATATACTTTATTCTGCGAAAATATAAATAAAGTCCAGATAAGTATGCTAATTATAATCTATTATCCCTATTAAACATTTTCATTAATCAAAACTGATTAATAATTATTAATAAAAATCCTCAGAACTACTTTTCCCTTCATTTTAAATAGTTTACTCAGATTGCTTTCCCTGCTGGATCTAAAAAATTTCACGTTTTTCAAAAAGTATCATTTTTACTACTTTTTTTCAAAAATGAAATCCACTTTTGATCAACACAATCGGATTGTGTTGGTCTACTTTTTATTTTAAAAAATAAATAAAACAAATGAAATACTAACTAGTTGAAAAAAGTAGATTGTTGTGAAAGTGAATCTAGATCATTATATGTGTATATATTTATTTATACTTTGCACAAAGTATAAAGGAATATTAGAGTAATAAGGTAGAATAAAGTAGTAAGGTAGTTTAGTATACCAAATCGATTAGTTGTTCTACTACTTTTGAACTAATCTTACGTTGTTTTCCATTTGGATCAGTAATCTTTATCTGGGAGAAGAGTGTATTTAATTCATCCTTTGTTTTCCCTATCGAAGCAGTAAATAAAGACTTCATGGTAGAATACTGACTATAGATCGCGTCTGCTGTTTTTTCACTTACAGAAGAAAGTTGACACAACTGAAGATACCATACATTTGTATTCTTTCGTTTTATATGTACAACCACATCGGATATAGTTTGTTCTGATGCTTGTATATATTCGGTTGGTTTTTCTTTGAATCGTTGATATACACTAAGAATAAATTCAAATGTTTCTTTTGGATTTCTAGTAAAGAAGAAACCTATTTTATCCCTGAGTTGTGTATTGATAATCGCACTCTGTATTATTTTGTCATGTTGATGTTTAGGTTGGGATGAATAGGTAATACTTCCCTCTAGAATATAATAATATTGACACGCTTTAAAATGGGTTAAACAACTTGCTTTCTGGTTTTTATAACGGCCATCCTTAATAGATGCAAGTAAGTCTTCTGGTGTTTTTCGTTCAAATAAAAAACAAATTTCACCATCTTTACACAATTGAAAATCTCCAAATGTAAGTTGTTCAAATAGAATATCACTTGTAGGAGTATAATATTCCTTACATTTCTCTTCACGATTATCTATTTTTAAACACACAGTTTGCGAAGTAGACATTTTAGTTTGCGAAGTAGACATTCTGCTTTTATATATACGTATGAAGTGTTTAACTATTGATTAGATAAGAGTATAACACAAAAGTAAAAAAATAACTTTTAAATACAGTATGTATTATTAAATAAAGTAAACTATACTAAAATGGACAACCTTCACTTTACATTAGAAGATTTTTTCCCTTATTATACCGATTCAAACATGGAACCTACCCAAGTAGATCCAATATATAACAGTAATTTTTATACCACTATTCTTCGAAAAAAAGAGTTCAATGAATGCAAATCACAAGAAATAGACTCTTCATCTGAAGAAGGAAATGCATGGCCTCATCAACTTTTTATGGCTCGTTTTATGAGTCCAAATACTCCATACCAAAACATGCTTGTATTTCACGGTATGGGAACAGGTAAATGCGTATTCCCAGATACCATTATTAAACCAACCAATATGTGTGAGTTAAAAATAGAATCATTATGGGATTTTAATACATCTCCTTTATTATTTGATGCAGAAGGATGCTGGAAAAGTTGTTATATACCAATAGATACCTATGATACCCAAACGAAAACAATAGTATCCTCCGTTGTAAAACACATTTATCGTCAACATATTAAAGAAGATGCAGTAAAATATACCTTTGCAAATGGGAAAAGTTTAAAATGCACAAAGGCACACAAATTATACACCCTCTCTAAATCATTCACAAATATACCTCAAATAGGAGATGAAGTATTACTCCAAACAGGTGAAACCACACAACTAATAGGAGTTACTCATTTTTCATATGAAGGGTATGTCTTTGATTTAGAAATAGAACGTACACATTGCTATTTTGCAAATGGTATCCTAACACATAATACATGCTTAATGGCTGCAGTAAGTGAATATGCAAAAATGATACTCCCTACGCTAAGTAAAACCATTATTCTTGTAAAGAATGACACGCTAAAAAAATCAGTCATCGATGAGATTGCCACAAAATGTACAGGAGATAAATACAATAGTACGATTGATCCTAAAACCGGTAAACCACTAACTGTAGAATCAAGACTGATTCGTGTTAGTGCAGCAGTAAGTAAACAATATACTATTATGACGTATTATGATTTCGCAAAAACATTAAAAAATGTAGATATGAGTATGTACAATAATTGTTACATTATTATCGATGAAGCACATAATCTTAGAAGTAGAAAAAGTCATGCAAAAACAGGAATTAATAGTTATAAACTAATACACAAGTGTTTGCACACTATTACTGGCAGTAAAGTATTATTACTTACCGGAACACCTATGCGTAATAGTAGTAGTGAAATTGTGAGTCTATTGAATTTAATTTTACCTCTTAACAGTCAGCTTTCAGAAGACAATTGGAATCAAACTATGTTTATATCTGATAAATTAACGCAGGAAGGAATAGAAATATTAAAACAAGCTGTATATGGCCGAGTAAGTTATCTTCGTAGTCCAACTGGTAATGTGTCAATCCGATATAGAGGATCGATTCGTGATCCTCTTCGATTTACCAACACATACACACTAGAAATGGAACCATTCCAAACCGAAAAATATGCGGTATACTATGATAAAGATAAATTAAAAGAGAAGGACATCTCAGAAGAAGAAGAGGAAGAAGAAGAGGAAGAAGAAGAGGAACACAAGAAAAGTTTATGGTTAAATAGTCGTCAAGCAAGTAGTTTTATTTTCCCAAATGGAGAATGTGGTATTCTTGCAGAGAAAAAATATTTAGACATTGATTATGGAGGTGACACTAGTAAAAGTCGAATCTATGATGTGGCATGCAATAAATTATTTATGAGTTATTTAACAGCAGAAGGAACAGATAATGAAAGTATACTTTCACAAATCAAAAAATGTAGTATTAAATTCTGGTTTACACTCCGTCAAATATTGCAACATCCAAACAAGAAAACTTTTATTTACTCTACTTTTGTTATGGGAGGAGGTATCATTTTATTTGCAGCTTTACTCAAAGTATTCCAATTTAATAGTGCACCAATTAAAGGATTTGGTTCAGAGGAAGCCTACCCTCCTGCTAGACGCTTTTTACTTCTTAGTAGTAAGACACTTACTGGTGAACAAATGCGTATAGGGGTAAGAGAAATATTTAATAGTCGTGAAAATGTGGATGGAGATTTTATCCAAGTTATACTTGGTAGTCGTATTATAGGAGAAGGTATTAGTTTTTTTCACATTCGTCAAATGTTTTTACTCACTCCAAACTGGAATAATGCAACAACAGAACAAGTTATTGCTAGAGTCATTCGTGCAGATAGTCATCCAGATTGGATGGAGGATAGACATCTTGATATTTATCGTTTAGATGCAAAACCAATCATGATGTATTACAAAGGTGCAAAAAAATTAATTACACCGGAAAGTATAGATATGATTATGTATCACACAAGTGAAACAAAAGATGTCCGAATTAAACAAGTAGAACGAATATTAAAACAATCTGCAGTTGACTGTGCATTACACCGTTCTAGAAATATAAATTCTGAAGATGTTCCAAATAGTATTCAATGCGATTACATGGAAATGTGCAATTATGATTGCTTTTATGTAGATCCTAAATATAACTCAACAATGTGGTCAAAAGATATAGATACTATTACAGATACATATCATAGTTACTTTGCGTTTAAACAAGTATTTAAATTAGCAGAGAAAATAAAACAATGTTTTTCTGTACGTCAATCCTATGATTTTGATGAGTTATTACAAATATTAAATCAATATACAGAGTTATCTCAATATATTACCCCTATTATTCTATCCAGAACACTTCAATTCTTAATAGGGAATAATATTAAAATAAAGAATCATTTTGGATTTATCAACTATTTACGCGAGGATAATAATTTATTTTTCCTAGTAGACGATGCAGCATCTTCTACAAATTATACAACCTCTTACTATGCTTCTCATCCAAATTATGATGCAAGCTATATTGAACAGTCGAGTGTATATCATCCCTCTGTTGTATGTATGGATTATTATAATGAAGAATCAACCGTAAGACGTATATATAACTTACTTCAAACCTATACCAATGATGTCCGTATGATACAAACTATTTTACTAAATTGTGATCCGCTTGTTGCAAATGATTGGATTGAAAATGCATATGATGATTACATCTTATATAAAGAGAATTCCCCAGTACTCTCAAAACACATTTATCAAACTTTTAAAAATGTAATTCGCCTGATTGCAATAAAAGATGAATATGAGCCTGTTCCTGTTAACTTTTATAATAAATATATGATACGTATTCGCGATCCAAATACAGGCTCGTGGATGGATACAACAGAAGAAGAACAAGAAATTATTCTTCAAAAACGGTTAGAACAGGTACAACAAATTAAAGAAAAATTTGGCTATTACGCGATTATAGATGAACAAGGTATATTCCGTATAAAAGAAGTTGCTCCCATCCAGTTTACGAAGAAAGGAGAAATTGATAGTCGTATCGCAAGAGAACTAGGAGCATTAAAGTGCGGAACAGGTAAGTTAGCAAAAGGTGGTCTTATTTATCGTGTATTTCTTATTTCATTAAAAGCGTATGAGTATGGTATGAATAATCCACTAGAATCATTACATCCTACTGAAATAATAACAACTCGTTCTAATGAATATATTACACTTATAAAACCATTTATATACCGTTATCTAGTAGAGGAACAAATTTATACATTATTCCAACGTTTAACAAAAGATCAACGCCGTATATTATTTAAGGATATGTATCAATCCCTTCCGCAAAAGAGTGAAGATTCAAAGTTATTATTACGTAGTATAATTCAGGCAAAACAAAATACAACTGTAGACTACTTAAGTGACGAAAATTGTAAGGCGATTATAAGAGAATTAGAGGAAGTTACATTTTTACAGAATGCATTGCAAATCACTATAAATCTTACAGATGAACAATATTACACACAATTACCAAATATAGTAAAGGAATCAATTGCAAAAGTTATTAAATATAAGTCTCTTACCGTGTGTGAAAGTTTGAAAACATGGTTTTCTGAAAATAACCTTACACTCTAGCAAAGAACCTTAGGTTCTTTGCAAAACTCCTCTGTTATGCTTAGTACTTATGATTCACTTGCTATTTTTATAATATTTTAACCAAAGTATTATGTATAAAGTGTATAAAATAATAGAATATTTAAAATTTGTAAAACATTATTATTTTAAAAAAAAGTAGTACAAAAATAAAATATAAAGTAAAAATGTACTACTTTTTTAAAAATCAAATTAATTATAAATTATGTATACTTTTGCAAAAAATATTATATTACACACATATAATATTTGTAATCTAATTTGGCAGTCACTTTGGTGATCTGTTGGTGATCTAGTGGTGATCTAGTGGTGATCGAGTGGTGATCGAGTGGTGATCTAGTGGTGATCTAGTGGTGACCTAGTGGTGATCTAGTGGTGATCGAGTGGTGATCGAGTGGTGATCTAGTGGTGATCTAGTGGTGATCGAGTGGTGATCTAGTGGTGATCTAGTGGTGACCTAGTGGTGACCTAATTTGGCAGTCACTTTAGTCTTTAAATTGGTTAACATATTTATAAATATTCATTTTTCAAATTATTGCATTTTTTAAAAAAAAGTAGTACAAAAGTAAAATAAAAAATAAAAATGTACTACTTTTTTTTAAAATAATCATATTTTATAATTTTGAATATTTTTGGTATAATTAATATTTTTATACACTATAATACCTAATGAATACCTAAATAAATTAAATATAAGTGCGTAGCGCAAGCGAAGCATAAGGAGTGTCGTAGAGAACGTAGTTCTTTACAAAAGTGATTTTTTTCTTCTTAATACCTCCTTGATTACCGTTAAATTATAATGTTTTGTTCCTTAGCTAACCGTTTTAAAACCTTCTCTTCCTTTGAACAGAGAAAAGAGATAGAATGCTGCGGTATTATATGCAGACAATTTTATAATAACCAAGTCTATATCCTAGTCGTAAAAGGATCTACTTCTAATAAATGGAGCCTTCCAAAAGGATATAAGTATAACCATGAGACTGATAAAGAATGTGCAATACGAGAAACCTATGAAGAAACAGGAATTCATATAGAATTGGATGAATCTTCTGTACGTGTACCTATGGGTCGAAATGTATACTTTATAATGGATTTCAATATAGACAGAGATAGCTACTTTCGTAAACGTTGTTTGTCACCTACTGTTCTTCCCGCTATTGAACAAGAAATCAATAATGAAGTAATAGATATACGATGGATGACCCTAGAACAACTACGAAAACGTAAAGAAGTATGTAATAAAGACATACGAACCTTAATATCAGGAAAGAAACTATGGTTTATAACAAAGATATTTGAAGAATGACGGAGGAAGTCAGGCTATTTAAACGTTTTCGTTTAAATAATATATACACAAATAATATTAAGAAGAAACCACTCCTTCTGGGGTTAATATTGAATCAATGGTATTACATATACGATTAATGGTTACTTCACTTAAATCTACTTCTTTACTGTAGGCAGTAATATTGATCTCACTGTTTATCTTTCGAAGATAATAAAATACAATCCCTTTGCTAACCGATTGTGGATTAGCTCTATTTAATAAGCTGCTTTTATGTTCAATGGTCTTAAATAGTTGTAAACACTCTTGGGTATGTTCTTCCTTAATACCAAACGTTTTAAATACCTGAGGAATAAAGTGGGCAGCGGATATATAATGATCTAGATTTCGTTTTGGACAACCTAGACAGAAATAAGTTAATCCTTTGCTTACATTTTTGCGAGTAATTCCAAAAATTTCACGAAGAGAATCTGGTGTTTGAGGATTTCCTACTTCTTTATATGCATAAAATACACATGCAAACATAATTCCTTTTCGCAAATTACTTCGTTTAATGTCTCCATTAGTTACCATAGAATAAAATCTGTCTGCTAAATGAATGATCTCAGATGGAAAATTATAAAATTCTAAATCTTTTGCAATTCCTTTATCTGGTACCTTTCTATGTTGTATACGTTGTGAATCGTGTATAGAATCGGTTGAATCTTCATATTCTCCTATTTGCATACCACACGTATCACATATAATAAGACCATTTTCTTTTAAACTAGAAGGATGTATGCATTTTTCGTCTTTTTGATGAGGTACGGTTATACATGCTATTTCTTCTTTTTTAACAGGTTCAGACGCTGCGTAGGCCTGGCGGAATAATTCATTTAATTCTTCATCCTCATCGCTACTATCATTTCTTACTCTTGGATAAGAACGAGACTTAATACTTCGCTTTGGAGGCATTCTATTTCGTACAATTAATATTAAACTATCTTTAAATTAGGGTACTAAAAATCAATTTAAAGATACAGTCAAACCTTTAAACCTCAATTAGAGTCTAACTTACGAACATATTCCATATCTTTATGTACAAGGTCCACAATATCTGGATGTTTATATTTATTATATACTGCTAATATGTTTAAACGTTTGATTAATTTAGAATACCCATATGCTTTATATGCTTTACGTAAGGCTTCATGCTTTTCTTTTACAGGCATATGAACATGATACTTAAATTTAGTCAACATACCAGGCTTTAACTCTGTTATTGTTTTAGTCAAACTTCTACTTCTAGACTGTGAGCGTCTACTCTTTGTACGAGAACGTGAACGGGATCTAGATCTCATTTTTAATTATAGCACCAAGATAAAAAGTAATAAATGTTATTTTATACTTCTAGTATAATTAAAGAATGTTATCCAATTGTTTACTGCGAGATGCAAGCATGTACAGAAGCTATAATTTACTTCAACCTGGATATATTACAACCAACTTATTCTTAAATCTTGACGCATATTCTTATTCTGGAACAGGAAATACATGGTATGACTTAAGTGGAAACAACAGAAACGCAGTAATCGTAAATAATCCAACCTACACCACCAATCAAAATGGATACTTTCATTTTACAGATACAAGCTTTCAATACGCAATTACAACAAATACAGTCCCAAGTTTATCTACGTGGTCTCTAGAAGCTTGGTATAGACCAACTAAATCATTTACTGGCAAAGTTACATCGGTTGTATCCAATGAATTTGACCTGGTAAATAAAATTAATTATAGTTTAGGAACAAATAATGCACCATCTAGTTATACGCTAGCTGGAGGATATTATAATGGTGCATGGAGAACTACTGCAGGATTCGTTCCAACATTAAATACATGGGTACAAACGTTTGTTACCTATAATGGAACCAATATTAATCAATACACAAATGGAAGCCTACAGTCTACATTAGCTTATTCTGGAACACCTCAGTCGGGTGGAAAAATACGTATTGCAAGAAGATGGGATGAAGTAGATACATCTTCTTCTAACTTTTTTGATGGAGATATCAGTATTATACGTATATACAGTGTTGCACTAAATGTATCTCAGGTAGTACAAAACTATAATGCAATTAAAGAAAGATATGGGTTGTAATCTATTTTTAAACAATTATTACGTTTAAAAAATGTGAACACAAGTCTGAGTAGGTGAAATTGAGTATTCTTTTAAAAAATAACCGTAATTCCCTCATCTTCAACAGGCTTGTCTTTAACGTTTGATTTTTGTAGTTGAGTATACTTAGGTTTAGGTTTAAAACCTCTTTGCGACGGTTGCTGTTGCGGAGTAGAAGAAAACGTAGGACGATCTATGTATTTACCTTTCCATACTACCGGTTGTCCAGGAGTATTCCCCACACGGAATGGTTTTAATAACATTTTAATCTTATCATAACCCACAGTAGGAATTAAAGGAATACCCTCATAATCATTCTGTTTACCCTCCAGGTCTACAATAAATACCTCACTAAAATCTGGATCTATTTCTTTGCGAAGTGTCAAACATTCTTCTACCTTTTTAGGCAAAAGATAAAAACTCTTAGGATGCAATATACTAGCTAAACTTTCAACTAGTGACAACGGACCACGATACTCAAAACTAATCTTTAAATTTGGATTTACATCCAAATATTCTGCCAAGTCTGTAAATAAAGGGGCATAATGATATGGATAGTACCAATCAAAAGTAGGAATAGTATTCAAATAATATTGAATAATAAAATACATTCCACGTACATATTCCTCACATATCTTGTGTACAGGCGCACCTTCAAAATTACGTGCATAATAATCCTTACGGTATCCATCTATGTCTACTCGAACAGAAGCTTCTACTCGCTTTGTATTATTTACCAACACACTATCCGGTTGGACTACTCTTGTATTTAGTTTTGCAGCCAATAAATCAGGTTCTATCTTTGCAAGGGCATGCATAAATCCAGTCAATGCTTTTAATTGAATGGTATTCTTTTCCGATAATAAATAACCTACTTCTACTGCAGTAGTTACATATGCATTTTGGATTTTATCAATAGAACGTGTATCTACAGAAGGGACAGAAGGTAAAAAATCATTTCCAATTAACATTAAGAAAAAAATATAATCTTTTACCATTCGATTTTCATCATAGTCATACTCTACAGAAACCCATTTAATATCCTCCAAAATAAAACGTTTTAATTTATCAATATACACAATCAAATAATCTCCTTTAATGTCATCATATTGATTCTCACGAATGACATATAAGTGTTGCTTATTTAATCCCATACATAATAAAATTAAATCCGCATCAGGAGAATAGATAGTATAACTCTTGCTTTTATTATCGAGATCCATCCAACGAATCATTTTGTGTTCTCCTTCACCTGGTACAGTTACATCACTGTAAATAATTTCCAATCTAGAAAAGTATGTATCTGTTTTACGTAAGTTTTCTATATAGTTATACATATATTCACCCAAACGTTCCATCCATTTTGTTCCTGCAGTAATATTTTTAAAATCAAACTCATCTTCGGTATGTTCAGTTATATTTTGAAAACGACGCTTACGTTGTTGAGATTGCTTTGATAACCCAGCTACACCATCGATCGCGATATATAATATACGTTTTGGATTAGCGATCCTGGTAAGATGCACAATATTTTGACATATACGTTCAAATGCAACTTGCTCTAATTGGGAAGGAGGTGGTCTTTTTTCAGTAAGTAAACGTTTTTTTCCATTTACTTCACCTAAATATACTTCTCTGCATACTGGATAAAATGTGGCATTCCCATCAATTAAAAATGTGTCACAGTAATGTGTACGATCATCCTTTGGAATTGATTTGAAGAAACGTGGATACTTATTTAAAAATGTGCGAAATAAACGAAATACACCCATAGTTGGTTAGCCTATATAGTTAACTTGGATTACCTTTAAGTTAACTATAAGTTTATAATTCGAAAACTCAATTTTTTAAATTTCTATTTTATTTTCTATTCATTAGTTATAAATAAACACAAAAAAATGTTATCTATTTTTAAACCTATTGAGGATTTAATAGAAGCAATCCGTGAAAGAAAAAAAGCAACACGTAAAAGTGGTAAAGAGTACTATGTATTACCTACTGGTTCAGAGTTAGCAAAATTAATTGCTATAGTTTGGTTAGGCTTTACTATCTTATTTTTTATGGCTATGTCTATCTTTTATTTCTTCTGGTCAAAGACTAGACATCTTACCGGTAAACCAATCAGACGTATATTATATATGAGTATGGGTTTATCAGTCGTACTAGTAGTATGTATGGTAGGTTTATTATATTCCGGGTTAATTATTTAAAATGTTTTGCAATAAATGCAGTAAATCCTAATACTACATCCGCAAGTAAAAATAGATAACTCCACTTTTTCTTTTGTATTGCACATATCGCAAAACCGAAGTATAATAATGCATGAATTGGTCGAAGATTATTCCACCAAATGGTTTCTCCGAATACCTCTGGTCCTGTTTTTCGTAGATTAAATGCATAAATAATGGAGAATCCAATTGCTGGGAGAAGGGCTAACCATCCGAGAATCGATAGTGTATCTTCTTTACATGTGTACGCTATATAGGTAATATAGATTCGAACTGTCATACATCCAAATAGAAATAATAATATACGTTTTTGTTCTGTAGTTAGCATTTTTTCTTTGGGTGTTCCTTTTATTTTATACATACGTAAAATAAAAGTGTAAATTGATTTTTGAATCAAAAACATAAATTGATTTAAACTATTCTTTCTTGACTTACTAATAATAGTAACTAGATAGATAGAAAATGTCGTCTTCTTATCTTATTTCAAAACGTCCTGCAAAAATACAGAGAAAGAAACCTTCTACTTTCCCTTCCGGAGAAGATGAAGTATTTTTTACCTCTCCTGAAGGGGATGAAAAAGTGCAAGAAGAGTTTGACGAGGAAACACTGCAATTGGTAGAGTTAAATCGTCGTTATAATTTATTTGGACAAGAAGAAAAAAAGGGGAAACAACAAGAATTGTTTCTTCCTATTAAACAACTACAATTTAGTATGTTAACCCCAAAAGATATCAAAGGAATAAGTGTATGCGAAGTCACCAGTTATCTTATGGAAGGACCTGGAACAATCCATGATCCAAGATTAGGTCCAGTTGGAAATAGTCGCGATAATCGTTGTATTACCTGTAATGGTGTATATAAGCGCGGTATTGGATATCCAAATGAATTAGAATGTCCAGGACATTGGTCTTATATTGATTTACATACTCCTATTCCCCATCCTTTATGTACGAAAGAAATACTTACGTATTTACGTATTTTTTGTAATGTAGAGGGTTGTGGAAGATTACTCTTTACCCCTGACCAAATTCGACTTCTTAAGTTACCGAAACAGTTAAATGCTCGTTTGACGGAATTATCGGTACAAAGAGAGCAAATTAAAGTATGTGGACATTGTGAAAAAAATCAACCAAAGATTACCTGTGAGGATAATAAATATTTTATTCAATATAAAGAATCCGAACAACCTTTACCATATGACCGTATTAGTGCGATATTTGATAATATTGTTCCGGACGATTTAAAATTATTGGGTATAGATCCAGAGTTAACTCATCCTTCTTTCTTTTTGATTAAATGTTTACCGGTATTACCTCCATGTATACGTAATTTCGTAGTAAGTGGAGAAGGTAATGTTGGACATGATGATCTTTCTCACAAATACACAGATATTGTTAAATTGAATATGGAATTAAAGAAATCTATGAATGAGACGCGTACAGAAGAAATTATTACTATGATGAGTAATACCATTCATTATATGATGGATAACTCAAAGGGTAAAGCAAAAGATCCTGGGGGTCATCGTCCGATTTCTTGTTTGAAGAGTCGTTTAGAAGGGAAAACTGGACATGTTCGTTCTACCCAAGGTAAACGTGTTGATTTCTGTGGTCGTACTGTTATTACAGGTGATCCAGATTGTGATGTAGATGAATTGATTGTTCCTGCTGCGTTTGCAGAAAAGTTAACAATTCCTGTGCATGTGAATGCAATTAATATAAAGGAATGTCAACGTATGTTAGATAATGATGAGGTTATTTCTATTGTGAGAGGTAAGAATCGTCAAGTAGCGAAAGTTGGTTGTTATTCTAGGGCTTCATCGTTTGGGCCTTGTGATAAAATACTTCGTAATAATCAGATATTTACCTATGATGAGATTCAAGAGTGTATAAAGAAGAAGAATTGGGTATTTAAATCCTCGGATGAAATTTTACGTCCGGATGGTTCAACTGAGCAATATGTGGTAAGCGAACGTTTGCCATTTAAATGCGCGATTGGAGATATTTTAGAGCGTAAAATAAGGGATGGAGATATGGCGATCTTTAATCGTCAACCTACCTTATGGAAAGGAAGTATGCGTTCAAAACGTATTACACTTAGAGAAGGAAGTACATTACGATTTAATGTTGCTTCTACACAGGCATTCAATGCCGATTTCGATAAACAAGTCTCTGTCGAAAACAGGGGAGCTTAAAAGGCTGCAATCCCCTAGTCAAATTTTAAAACAAGTTTAAAGAATTAATTTATTATAATAATAATTAGCACAAGTATTGCAAAATATAATACTAAAACATGCAAAAAAGGTTATCTATAAAAGAACGAATTGAGAAATATGAATCTATAAATATACCACATCCTGACTTAAGATGGTTTGATGTGTATGTTATAACAAATAATATAAATAATAAACAGTATGTAGGACAAGCTATATCTCACTTAAAAGTTAAAAATAAATATAAACCATACGGTGCAGAAGGTAGACTAAAAGCTCATTTTAGGGAAGCTAATAGTAATAAAAAACATCAATGTGCATATTTAAATAATGCTATCAGAGAGTATGGTAAAGAAAACTTTACAGTACATGTTATATTTAACTGTTCTAAAAAGAAAATTGATGAACTAGAAATTCAATCTATACAAGAATATGGCACTATGTATCCGAATGGGTATAATATCATGAGAGGAGGGCGAAAAATAGAAGGATATATTGAAAAAGATTCCTCTATACCTCGCAAATCTCCTTCATTGGAACATAGATTAGAAATGTCAGCACGAACACGAGCATTTATAAGAAATAAAAAGATGAATCAGTGTTTAGATTATTTTAGAACAATAAAATTAGAAAAAATTGACTCTTACCTTAAACAAGGAAGAGATAATGATGGATATGATTGTTATATGTTATCTTTTAAAGGAGGAAAAATACCAATACGTGCTATCTTTGGAGGTCAACACATAACATTAGAAGAAAGTCTTACTATGTGCAAAGAATTTTATAGTGAATTAAATAAAAATTTGGCAAAGCATCTTGATGCGGGAAAATCTTTAGAGTCTGAAAGTACCACTTTAGTTCAGTAATGGATTAAAGGAACTCGGTTAATAACCGAACCCAATGGTAACAATCTTTCAGAATTAGGCAATCCGCAGTGTTACTATCCAATTACGCTATGCTAGTAGTTGGAAAGGCATTCAGAGACTGAACGGATGCTGGTATTCTATGACGGTTTAGCAAACCAGAGAATGCTCAAGATACAGTCCAGGTTTATATGAAAATATAAATGGATTTTATAAAATTTTAATTTCTGAGGAAGAAATATTTTTTATAAAATTACCGTGAAAATCCACGGGAGACGAAATGAATCTGCATTTATCTCAGTCTATTCCGGCTATTGCTGAAACTAAGAATATAATTAGTACAGTAGAAAACTTTAATAGTAGTCAGGATAGTAAGCCGATGATTGGCTTTAAGTTAGATGCGATGACAAGTGCTTACCTAATTACGTTAGGTACTGTGCGTGTTCACAAGTGGTTATTTGATGCTATATGCAATCAACTTGAAGGTGAACGTGTTAGTCACAAATTAAATCATATTCGAGAGGTATTAAGTTGGAAAACCGATCTTTCTACCTTATTTAACCAACTTGTACAATCCAATCCAGAATTACAACAAGTAGAATCAGAATTACAGAATCAGCAATCCACCTTAAACACACTTGAATCTGAATATACAAATGCAAAAGGTAAACAGATCGCAACCTTATATAAACAAGTAGAAAAACAAAGAAAACAAGTACAATCTCTCCAACAACGAAAACATTCCATACTAGAAACCTACCAACTAAGTATATTAGATGAACTATTATACACAGGACACAATTTAATTAGTATACTATTACCAGATGACTTTGAATATGAAATACAAAATAACGCAAGTCCAGACGGTAAACCTGTATCTATTATAAGAGGTGTATTACTTAGCGGAACACTCGACAAAAAAGCAATGGGTTCTAGTAGTGGTAGTTTAATCCACCATCTGTCTAAAGATTATAATAATCAAAGGGCAATCCAGTTTGTATCTGAGTTTTCCAGAATGATGAACCAATGGTTATATCAACAAGGATTCACCGTAGGTATATATGATTGTATGGCTCATAATACAGATGTGATTGAAGAGGAAATCAACAAAAACTTACTAAAAGCAAAGGCATCCATCCAAAGTGAAACCGACCCAGAATTACGTGAAATGAGTATTAAAATAGCTCTTAACGATACCGCTTCTATTGGTAGAAAAGTTGCCGCAGAAGCATTAAAACCAGATAACAAAATTAAAAAGATCGTAAAAAGTGGTTCAAAAGGTAATGATTTTAATATTACCCAAATCACAGGTTTAGTTGGTCAACAAAATGTCAGCGGTAATCGTATCGAAAAACAATTTGGTGGGCGTACCTTACCTCATTTTGAATTTGAAATAGATGATATTCGCACAGAATTTATGTCAAGGGGATTTGTATTTAGCAGCTATTTTAAAGGAATGAATCCTATGGAGACGTTTTTTGCTGCTGCGGGTGGTCGCGAAGGTTTAATCGATACTGCTGTAAAAAGTGTTACAGGTGATACAAGCATTATTGTATATCATAATGGATCTATTTTACAGACAACCATCGGAGAATGGATCGATGGACAATTAGATACAGAGAGTGCAAAGAACAAAATACAACATTTTGACGAAATGAATATGGAATATCTTGAGATTGAAGAGAGAAAAACATATATTCCTACATGTGATGCAAAAGGTAAAACATCATGGGGAGAAGTTGTAGCAATTACAAGACATGACCCTGGAACTGAACTATTTGAAATTAAGACACAAAGTGGAAGAGAAGTTATTGTTACTGCATCTAAGTCATTGGTGATATGGAATGAAGAAAAAGAAGAATTTGTTCCTACATTAATGAAAGATGTAAAAGTAGGTGATTATGTCCCTGTAACTATGGAATTATCACAACCTCCTATTATTAAAACGTATGTTGATATGAGTACATACTTACCAAAAACAGAATATGTATATGGTACCGATTTTAATATGGCAATTGAATCCATGGATAGTGTAATGAATTCTGAATTAACAGATGGTGCAAAAAAACATCTTAAGTTAAAAGGAAAGGAAGGACAAGAGAGAACAGCTGTTCCTAAAGGATGGTGGGCTAAAAATAATGGGTCTACCTTTACATTACCTTATCCAAGTAAAGCTAGATTACAACGAGCAACTGTTCGTTCAAATATAGCAGACATTAAATTTGGATATGTGTATCCATTTGGTGGAGTAAGACAAGACCATTTAATACCAGATAAATTTGAATTAAACTATGAAAATGGTGTATTTATTGGATTATTCTTAGCAGATGGAAATGTTGAAATTAGTAAAAAAGCAGAAGTCCGTATTACCAAAAATAATAAGGAAGTGCAAGAGTTTGTAACCAGATGGTTTAAGAAACATAATATACACTCATTTATTGAAACAAAAACAGTAGAAAAAACAGAAACTCACCCAGGAGGTACAAGTACTATGATTAGAGGAAATTGTTCTGTATTAGCTCAGTTTTTATTAAAATTTGTAGGACATACTTCTTATAATAAATTTGTTCCAAATGAAGCATTTACTGCACCTTTAGAGTTTATTAGAGGATTAGTGGGTGGATACTTTTCTGGAGATGGGACAATTGATAAAGAAGGCTATTCTATAAATGCGGCAACTGTTTCTAAAAAGTTAGCAGAAGGTATTAATTACTGTTTAAATCGTTTAGGAATATTTTGTAGATTAACAAAAAGGAAACAAAAAAGTAATAATATAGGAACAGAGAATATAGCACCTATATATGAAATTGATATTAGGTCACAATGGGCATCCATCTTTAAACATCAGATTAAATTGATTGAACCTAATAAGCAAGCACGTTTAGATGCATTAGATCCTACAGAAGAACATAGAAATTATCCATATATAAATAATGTTGTGTATGATACTATTGTAGGAATTAATAAAGTTGGCGTAGAAAAATACCCAAAAGTTTATGATTTGACAATTCCTTCAACATTCTTGTTTAGTTGCGGAAGCGGGCTAATTATAAACGATACTGCTGATACAGGGTACCTCCAGAGAAGAATGGAAAAGATTTTAGAGGACTTAACCGCGAGTTATATTGGTACTGTAAATGATGCAAATTATAATGTTATCCAATTTAATTATGGAGAGGATAACTTTGATGCATCCAAATGTATATCCGTTGGTTCAAAAGGAGGAAAACAAGTCTATAGTTTTGTAGACTTAAAACATATCGTAATCAAGTATAACACTGGATTAGAATGGAAATTAAGAAAAACAGGAGTATCCAATAAAAAACGTAAATTTACACAAGAAGAAATCCAAAAGATAAAAGAAGATATCATTCGTGGAACCTATATAACATTCTACCACAAACACACAACAGATGAAGTAGTAGATAACAGTTTTTCTACTCTTGAACCAGCTATTTATCAAGTAGAAGTCTATCCAGAAGTTATCCAAGATATATACAAAGAAATCAGCAGACAACTCAAGTTAACAATTGTTAACCCAGGAGAAAGTGTAGGTCACATAGCAGCCTCATCTATTGGTGAGAAAAACACACAAAGTACCCTGAATTCTTTTCACGCGAGCGGTCAGTTAAAGAAGAATTTAACATACGGTATTGTCCGCTTACAAGAATTAATGAATGCTACCCACAATCCAAAAACAAGAAGTTTAACCATCTATTTTAACCAATCAAAATTAGATACTACCAACTTAAGCCTAATCCGTCAAATCGCAAATACATGTTTACTTTCTCACACACTATCCGACTTTATTATAAACTATAAGATAGAAAAGAATCCACAGAGTACCAAATTAGAACAAAACTGGTATTATATCTATAAAGCTCTAGTTGCAAACGATGATACCACAAGTTGTTCCTATCGTTTACGATTATATATAAAAACTGATTTACTCTTTTTAACAAAACGCACACTTAGACAGATATGCAAACAATTAGAGATGATACTCATTAAGAATGTACACTTCTATGTCATATGTAGTCCAGATTCTCTTGGAATCATTGATATATGGATAGAAGATAATGTATCTGAACCTTCTACCTTTTTTAATGCAAAAGGTATGGAAGATGATTTACTATTAGACAACTTTATCAACAAAAATAATAAAATGGTTCACTTAATCAAGAAAATTATTCTACCAAAACTCAAAAAATGCCACATCTCTGGTATAGAAGGGATCACAGAATGTTATTATGACCAAACAAAACAAGATGAATGGTTTGTACAAACCAGAGGAGGTAGCCTAAAATGTTTACTTTTCCATCCACTTATCGATCATCGTAGAACCTACACAAATGATATGTGGGAAATATATGATTTATTCGGGGTAGAATGTGCAAAGAAATGGTTAAAAGATGAATTCAGTCAAATGTTAGATGTCAACCATCGTCACTTAGATGTCTTGGTAGATAAAGTTACTTTTAACGGTTCTATTAGTTCCGTAAATATATACGGTTTGGATAGAAAAGTAATAGGCCCATTATCAAAAGCAGTATTTGAACGTCCACTCGCATGTTTACTCACAGCAGCACAAAAAGCAGAATTAGATAGACTAACCAGTATAGGTGCATGTATTGCAACTGGAAAAATAGGACGTTTTGGTACAGGAATGGTAGATGTAATACTCGATAATGAATCTGTGATTACCAATGAATATGCAAGTAAGCAATATGACACCTCTATGACAGACGCATCTGAATTAGCACCTTTACCTGAAGATGAAGAAGAAGGATTAACCGTAGAAGAAGCAATCGACTTAAATGAAGACGATATATACTAAATTATACACACACACAAATAAAAAAAGACGACAATTTTTACACCATAAAGCGTGTAAAAATAAAACTGCGAGAATAATACTTATTCCTATTTCTAGTGCATAAAAAAAGAAGAACACCTTGGATGAACTCCTATTTTTAATATCTCATCTAAGGTTAACCACAGTACAGTACGTTGAATACATTCGTGTTTCTCATATTTTCCAAAATCATCTGATGTATAACGGAGATAATAATTTGAAATAGGAACAACATACATATGATAACGTAAGTTAGGAGTGGTGTGTTCTATTCCAGAGGTAAGGATAGATTCTTTTAATTGTTCAGGCGTAATCCGAAATACATCATTTGTTTCCTCTATACATTCCTTAATTGCGTTATCTATGAATGTAGTATGTGTCTTCTCTTTAATTCCACCAAAATCCTCTAACCATCCTCGTTGGTGAACATATTGCATACAATACAGTAGTTCTGTTGTTACCTTATTCATCGTAACAAATAATATACCTGAACCAGTCATAGTATAGTTTACTTATTTGTGTACCACTTTAGTTTTTATTTTTATTTTCTTTTTTTGTGTGGACATAATATGTAAATATCACACATACAAAAAAGAAAATAAAAATAAAACGATGTTGAAAGAATACGCATTATTTATTTTACTTTTTATATTATTTGACTGTGTATATATTTATGTACTAAAAGACACACACTTGTCGACTATACAAACGGTACAAAAAAGTAAACCTGAAATACGATATCTATATGCCATCCTATTCTATCTATTAGTTGGTATTGGATATATACAAATCATTAAGCCATTAGGAGGCACAAATCTCCACAAATTAGTATTCTATTCCTTATTACTTGGATGTTTAATGTATGCAACATTTGATTTAACAAGTGTAGCCATATTTAAACGATTTCCGATTAAGTATGCAATGATGGATATCATGTGGGGATCACTAAATATGATGCTGTGTACTATTCTAGTACAGAAATTACTTTAAAAAGTAGGAATCAATCTGTTGAACACACTCTATTGCACAATTTGCAATGTGGATATTTAATTGAATATTTGATTTGTTAACTGTTCCTATTTCTCTACAGCGGTCCAATAGTGAAAATAAGGGTTCAAAATAGTTGTATATATTTAGAAAGAAAATTGGTTTATTGGATTCATTTACATCATTCATAGTGATTGCTTGTAATGTCTCAAATAGTGTTCCTAATCCTCCAGGGCATACAATATATGCATCGGCAATAGATAATAATTTGGCTTGGCGATCAATAATAGAAGGATATACTAGTTCGTATTCATACTGTAAGTCTGGTTCTATCCAACGATTACAATTCACACTAATTAATTTTAATCGGTTTTCCTGACAACTATCATATATTTCACGCATTAAACCATGTGTTCCTCCGCCATATGCAATTGTGTATTCTTTGTTCATAAAACGTAATAGATCTCGAATTTCGTTACGTATAGAATCAGAATGAACTGTATCTTTACTACCACAGAATATAGTGAACACATGCATCCTTTACTCTTTACTCTTTACTATTTAATACTATTTTTAAAAAAGTAGTATTCTATTTGTTTTTGATTCTTTTTTAAAATAGAAAGTAGACCAACACAATCGGATTGTGTTGATCAAAAGTGGATTTCATTTTTAAAAAAAAGTAGTAAAAATGATACTTTTTGAAAAACGTGAACATTTTTAGATCTAGCAGGGAAAGCAAACTGAGGATACTCTTCAAAAACAAGGGAAAAATAGTTCTGAGGATTTTTATTAATAATTATTAATCAGTTTTGATTAATGAAAAAGTTTAATAGGGATACTATATTATTTATAACATAGTTACTGTATACGTTTTATGTATGTGCGCCAAATCTAAACTAATGATCACTTTATTGGTTCTCTATTTGTATAACTAGTATAGTTAACCAATATAGTATACACAAACAGAATACTAAAGTGACTGTCATTTTATTTACTATCTATATGACCAACATAGTCAACCAATAGAATACGAACAAACAGAAGACTAATGTGACAGTCACTTTGTTTACTAGATGTACAACTAACATAGTTAACCAATATATACAAACAACAGAATACAAACAGAATACTAAAGTGACTGTCACTTTGTTTACTAGATGTACAACTAACATAGTTAACCAATAGAATACAAATAGAAGACTAATGTGACTGTCACTTTGTTTACTAGATGTACAACTAACATAGTTAACCAATAGAATACAAATAGAATACTAATGTGACAGTCACTTTGTTTACTAGATGTACGACCAACATAATCAACTAATATAGTCAACCAGTATACACAACTAGTATACGTGATCAAGAATACACTACGTTTTTTAAAAGTGTAGTATTCTATTTGTTTTTGATTCTTTTTTAAAATAGAAAGTAGACCAACACAATCCGATTGTGTTGATCAAAAGTGGATTTCAAAATTGAAAAAAAGTAGTAAAAATGATACTTTTTGAAAAACGTGAACATTTTTAGATCTAGCAGGGAAAGCAAACTGAGTATTCTTTTTAAAAACAAGGGAAAAATAGTTCTGAGGATTTTTATTAATAATTATTAATCAGTTTTGATTAATGAAAATATTTAGTAGGGATACTATATTATTTATAACAGATTGTCTGTTATTTTAAGACTTTTATGCGTATATGATTAAAATAAAAATAAAAAAGTGATTTATGGACGTATTTCCTTATATATAAATAAGAGTATACGAATATGTCAGAGAGTAAAGAAGGTATTCGGTGTCAATTCTGTAATAAAACCTATTCTAACCAATATAACCTTTCTGTTCATCAGAAAACAGCTAAATTTTGTATTGAACTTCAGCAGAAGCAAAAATTAAAGTCTGTTACGAGTCAAGAAGGAAATAATGAGCAATATATCTGTGAATATTGTAATAGCGTATTTACGTTTAAACATGTGTTACAGTCGCATGGATTACGGTGTAAAGTGAAGAAAGAGAATGAAACAGAGAATGTAAAACGGAAGAATACAGAATTACTTGTGCAGATAGATACACTTACAAAGATGAATATAGAATTGATGCAAGAGAATAAAATGAATAAGCATGAGATTGAGTTAAAAGATAAGTTGATGGCGTATATGTTAGAAGAAAAAGATAAATATGTACAACAACTGTTGGATGAAATCCAAGAACTAAAGGGTCAAATTAAGGATAAAGATGAGTATATACAGAATACCCCACATACTACAACTATATACCAAAATACAACGAATAATATGAATTATAATGTGTCTTTTCAGGCTTCATTTGATAAACTACTTCCATTTACGGATGAGAATGTGAAACAAAAGGTATTAAGCATACATCCTATGCAACTAATAGAGTTTAATAATTATAATCTGATGTTAAACTTTTGTAGTAATCTTGGTAGAAGTTTGACAGATATGGTATTATTAACAGATAAATCTAGAGGGTTGGTGATTGTGAAGAATAAAGATGGTGAAAAGCAGAAATATCAGGTGAAAGGATTTATTAAAGACTGTTTACTTCGTACGGAGAGTGAGTGTAAACAATTATTCAATCGGACAACTGCACAATTAAATTATTTAGAATTAGAGCAGAATATTATGCCGGAAGACCAGGCTAGATGTCAAAATGATTTAACGTTACTGTATTATTATTTAACCAATAAAACAATGGATAATACGGTTCAGAATATTAGCAGTGTAGTGACATCCAATTGTATGTACCTCTCTAAAAAAATGCCACAACCTATTACACATAAGATAGAAGTATTAGATTAGATACTAAAGTATCTTGTTTTAATTTTATTTTTACACGCCTTAACGGTGTAAAAATGGTTATCTTTTTTCTTTTTATATATTACTTCTTTTTTATTTATACGTGGTCATAACGGGTTAAAAATGTTTTTCCTCCTGGATTTATAGAGGATTTATATAAGTCTTCCAAAGGAGTAGCTCTAGTAAAAGTAGCATCTTTAATAGCAGTTTCCTGTTCAACGTCAAGATATCTGTTGAAATATCCAACTTGAAGGTCATTTTCAGTAGGAGGTGAAACATCAAACCAACCGCGGTATTGTGGGGCAACATCAATATCTCCTCTGATGAAATCCACAGGCGCACCGTAACGTCTTTTTAATCTTCCAAAAATAGTTCTATCATACATAAAGTTTTCTGGATCAGTTGGATCTAAACCTGTAGTATAACGCATATCAGGAACAGGCATTAATTCTTTGGTATCGAAGTATTCTGGTTTTCCTGAGCCTACTCTATCGCGTAACATATCTTCTGCTTGTTGGGAAGTTAATCCTCCAGAAGGGATTGGTGCCCCTTGGCCTCCTAATTGTTGAAAGTCAACATTGTCAAATGTCATTGCATCTAATGGAGTAGAGGATGGAGTTGCTGCCATCATTGGTAATGGGGCAGATGACTGTGCAGTTAAGTTGGAAGATAATTGGTTTGCATCAAAACGTGGAGGAATTTGAGGAATAAGGGAAGGACGCATTGGAACTAAACCGTCTTGTCTATTTTGAGACATCATAGGTAATTCCTCTGCAAAACGGAAATGTTCTTGTTCAGAAAATGGGGACCATAATTTATCTAATAATTCTGGATGGAACATATGTTTAATAGCTAATAAAATCGCGTAAATAGCAATCAAACCTATAACAATATAAACTATAGTTTTTGTTGACTTATTCATTTTTACGTTTCTTTTATAATGTGGATAAGAAAAAAAAATTATTAATTTAATATATTCTTTTTTGTAGCATAAAGAAATATGATTTCCGATTTAATCGTATTATGTGTGTCGGTTGGTATTATAATTTACTGCACACTTTCCCTAAATAAAGTAGAAACATACAGAGACCCAAAAATACTTGAGATATATGCTAATTTAATGAAAGTAGACCCAGTTGTAACCTCAAAATTAAACATACAAGCAGGTAATGTATCCTTTACAGAAGATAAAAAGAATATGTTTTTGTGTCTACGGGATGAAAAAGGTAAGTATTATCCAGATAATATGCTTATGTATGTTGCTTTACATGAATTAGCCCATGCAAAGTCACAAACTGTCGATGTAAATCATTCTGGGGATGAATTTCGAAGAAATTTTGAGGAATATCTTAAGATAGCAGAACAACTTGGTTTATATAGTCCTGCAAAAGGTATTGTAAGGGAATATTGTGGTGTAAGTGCGGATAAAAAAAATTAATTTAGTTGTAAATATGTATTTAAATAGTTATTCTTCTACTAAACTAAATTATACTTACTTCACAAGACATAATGAATACAACTACCAATACAAACGATCTAATTTCCTTTTTTGAACAAGTTGTACACGATTTAAAACATAATCAGTGTAGTAAAAAACAAATAGCAGAATGTTCTCGTTTTTATATTAATTATACTACTAATAGCATTCCTGAAGGATTCACATATGATGAAATGGATTGTGTAACTGCGGGGATTGCATTTTATTCCACATTAGTGAATGGGCTTGACCTTGTAAAACATGATTTAAAAGATGAAAACTGATTTAATAATCGATTATCCTATAATAAACTAATTATACCCACTTTTTAGTATATATAAAGTTATGAGTCGTATTATTTTATCTAAGGATGTTAAACGATTAAACTGTGCACAAAAAATAACAAATGAGTGTACAGTAAAAGAAAATGCTAAATTTAGTCTACACTCCTCTTCTTTTTATCAAAAACGTAAAGAAGTAGAGTGTTTTGATTTATTTCAACCTTCTGCAACTGAACCTATACAAATAGCAATCCCGTTTAGTTACTATTATCATCATTTTTCACACATACTTGAGCAGACAGATTCTCATTCAAAGATTGACTTTCCATTCCATGGTAAATTGTTAGAACGACAAACATTAATACGTAATGATGTGTTTTCTATTTTAAACCGTACAAGAAGTATACTTTTATGTTTACACACAGGGTTTGGAAAAACTGTTTTTGCAATTTATTTAGCATCTAAAATAGGAATGAAAACCCTTATATTATGTCACCGAAAGATTATTATGGATCAATGGATACAAGCCGTCACAAAATATTGCCCTGGTGTAAGTGTAGAATTGTGTAATCCTAAGAAGAAACCAACCGCAGATGTGGTGGTATGTAATGTATTAACTGTTCCAAAATGCAATACAGGAGACTCTTCTCGTTCTGCATTCAAGCAGTATGGTTGTCTTATATTAGATGAAATACATACTGTATGTACAGAACAATTTAGTAAAGCATTATTTCACGTATTCCCGCAATGGATGATTGGATTGAGTGCAACTCCATATCGTAGTGATGGTATGGATAAAATTATTGAATTATATGTAGGACCAGAGGCTGTCTACAAAGAAATGTGGAGAATATTTAATGTATATAAATTAAATACACTCTTTACTCCTGTAGTTGGACGTACACAAGATGGAAATATCGATTGGAACAGTGCATTAACAAGCCAAGCAACCTCGCAATCTCGTAATGAATTAATTATAAAGTGTATTCAATATTTTTCTTCTCGCAAAATATTAGTTCTTGTAAAACGTAAAGACCATGCGAACATATTAAAACAAATGTGTTACCAAGTAGGAGAAGATGTAGATACCTTCATGGAGTCGGATAAGATGGCTAATTATGACTGTAGAGTATTGATTGCTACTTATAGTAAAGGAGGTGTTGGATTTGACCATCCTGGATTAGATATGTTAATTGGGGCTGCAGATGTGGAAGAAAACTTTATGCAATATTTAGGAAGAGTATTTCGCAAAGACGACACTGCTCCTATTTATATTGACTTAGTGGATGATAATCCGATTATGAAAAAGCATTCTACTACAAGAATCAAAATATGTAAATCTGTTGGTGGGGTTGTACGTGATTTTTTGGAATGTTTCCCTACATTTTAAATCACACACATCTACACTAAATCACATCTACACTAAATCACATCTACACTAATTCACATTTATACTTTGCATCATAAAGTATAAATATCGCACGAATAATTAAAGTTGTATGTATTTTCCTGTTTTTAAAATAGTGTATGAATAATTTATACCAGTATACGCAGATTTAATATCTCTATAAAATTTATTTACTTCTGCTAGTGTTCCAAATGTATAATAGGCTATCCTTTTGAATGGATCTATCTTAAAGTAGTTTGATCTATTTCTGAGAAATCCATTTAATTTATTGCATAAGTTGTATATATTTGTATTATATTTGTTTACTTGAATGTATACTATGTATTTATTGGTAGAGAATACTAGGTTTGGCATATTCTACTTTTCTTTTATAATTTGAAATATTAAAATACATATTTTTTAAAAAAAAGTAGTACATTTTTACTTTTACTTTTATTTTTGTACTACTTTTTTTTAAAAAAAGCATAATTTTTGTTTATAAATACTTTTTAAGTAGGTCAATAGAACATATTGTTCCAGATTGTTCAATTTCATTAGTATCCTTTTTTCTTAGTTGAATTTGCGCAGATTCCCAGTGATTATTATGTTTATTAAAAAGTACAATGCAGTTATATTTAGTTTCAATAGGGAATATAGGATATAATTTCTTACATTCATTCATGTATGCAATGATATTATATCGTACACATATACTACAAAATTGTTGTGCCCAGTCATTTGGCCAAACTCCATCCGCTTGGATATGTTCTTTAAAACGGGGTAATACAGAATCTATAAATTCAAGTATATCTGGATGTTGTAACGACAGTGCAAAATCTTTATCTACAAATTCCTGTAATTCTTTGTTTGCATCTAGACACTTATAAAGTATAGCTTGGAATTCATGTCCTAATAATAATAAGTTAGATAATGTGACTTGTTGGCTTAATTCTAATTTAAAGCGGAGTATATCGGAATGTGTTGCTTTTTTATTATAAATACATTGGTATACTGCGTGATAAAAACAATTACCATCGCCAGTAGTGGATATAGGTTGTAGATGAAGTTGAAGCATTCTTAGTTAAATTTATACTACTGGTGTGTAGTTTAAATACACATTTAAATTTATTTTATTTAAGTTGGCCTATCTTATGTTTGTGCATTAGTTTTACTACTTCTTCCCCATAAGGTACCCATTCTCCCTTTTTTGTTCCTTTTTTGTGACTTTCACTCCGTCTTCCTTTTGGACTAAGGTGACTTCGGACTACTTTGGGTAAATAACGAGAATGTTCTGGTTTTCCTATATATCCCCAGTCTTCTTTTGACCACTTTGTTAAACTGTTACTTCTTCCTCTAGAACCACGATATGTTCCTCCTTTTTCTTTATATAATTTAACAGCTATTTGTGCTTTTCTTGCACTCCATTTCCCTGGTTCTCCTCCTTTATCTGAGTTTGTAACTTGTTGTTTTACTTTTTCCCAAAGCTTAGGGTTTGCTTTGATTGCTATACTGGGACTTCTAGACGGATGTCTACTTCTAGACGAATGTCTACTTCTTCTTCTAGATGGCATTTTAATTAGGTGTTATTTAGTATATACTGAGGTAAATTAATTTATAGTTTCGCATTTTTTGATAAGTTTAGAGTATAATGTTTCGAAGGTGATATAATTTTGTACATCATCTTGGTTATGTTTTAGTAGGTAGAAGTCTATAGATTGTTTTAATGTTTGTAGACCGTCATATACTTCTTTATAGATGATATATTTTTGAGATGGTTGTATTATACTATAGGTAAATAAGTGGGTAACATGGGTTACAAGAATATAGGTAAAAGAGGTAGAGGATAGTATAGGATTAGAGTATAAAAAAAGGAGCATTCCAGCGGTGGCTAATGAGCATATGGGTGAGATCTGAGAGAAATATTTATAATACATTAAATAGTGTTTTATATGTTTATTTTTATCGGTTATAGTTTGGGTGATTTGTTGTATTTTTGTTCTGTATGGAGAGAAAGGAGGTATATAAGGTGGTATATGTTGTGTGATTGAGTTAGAAATTGGTTTAGGTGTTTGCATTTTGATTTTTGTTTATGTTTAAATTTGTGATTTCTTTTTTTAAAGTAAAGAAGACGAAAAGAAATAACAAAATTATTTCTTTTTTTAAAGTAAAGAAGACGAAAAGAAATAACAAAATTATTTATTTTTTTCTATTTTAGTGATTAAAACGTAGTATTTAAAATGAGTAAAATGATTGATGGTTATTCAACAATGTCCTCTAAAACATGTGGAAAGTGTGGTGATATATATAACAATGTATATGCTGAACACACATGCCCATCTTATTGTAATTTTAATGCTCCATACACAACCTTGCAAAATATGTATGCTCCGTCTACTATTTATATTCCACCAGATGAAGCTGCTCGTTTATATAATTATCCTATTGGTGTAAGTAGTAATTATTTAGTAGCACAACCACAGATTGTAAATTGGAATATGGATACTCAATTTAACAACATTAGTGGTATGCCAGTAAGTCAAGATCCAAAAGAAGTAATGTCTCAAGTTCAGTCTGCATTATCTGCTATCCAATCAAATATGGCTCAATTAAATGCAATAAGAGATGAGGCTGTCAGTATGTCTTCTTCTTTTAGAGCTGCTTCACCAGAGAATAAACTTGAGATTGCAAAACGTGTATTAACTATGGAAGAAAAAGGTAAGATGTTAATGGGTGATGTAATCCAAAAGTTTCAATTTATTAATGCAAGTGCAACTAATATTGCTCCTTATACTGTTAGAGATGCAGAATTCCAAAGAAAGATTGACGCTACTCTTGTTGCAATTAAAGATTCTAAAAATATGGCACAATCTATTTACTATAAGATTAGAACTATTGCTGCTAACTTAAAAGACTTAGCAAAACCAATTGTTAATGCATTCAATACTCCACAAAACTTAAATTTAACTGAGAGTAAACCAGCATATTCTGCTATTATGAGTCCAAATACACCTATGGGTCAAGCTATTCCATCTGATGCTAAAATCAGAAGAGTATAAAGAAATAATTGAAATTGATTTTTTTAAATAAAACATAGTAACATTTAAAAAAAATAGAACTTAAAGAAAAAAAGTGGTACTACAATAATAGTGTGTAGAATAAGTAATGTCGGAACAAGAAATTATTATTCCTGCTGTACAAGAGGATAAAAAGAAGAAAAAAGAAAAGCAATCAGTAGAATCAACTGAAGTGATATCGTCGGAACCTGCTCGTACCGTATACATAAAAGAATTTGACATACAAAGCATGCCACCTTTTGATGTACAGGATAAAGATGGTATTAAAATCGTTGTTATTGGGAAACCGGGATGTTTTGCCCCTGGTACAGAGGTAATGATGTATGACGGTACATCAAAAAAAGTAGAAGATGTGGAGATTGGGGATGTTTTAATGGGAGATGATAATACTCCTAGGGTTGTCCAGGAGTTATATCATGATGAGGATGAAATGTTTGAGATTGTTCCACTAAGAGGAACTCCTTATACAGTTAATAGACTACATGATCTGGTTTTAATGAGTAAAGGATATAAGTTATCAAAAGGAGCTACAGTTCCAAAAGGGGAAATAGTTGAAATAAGTGTGGAAGAGTATCTTAAAAAGAATACATCATGGAAAAATAATTTTCATTGTTATAGGTCATCTGGGGTTACTTGCTGGGAAGATAATGACATTACTATTGATCCTTATTTTTTAGGTGTTTGGTTAGGAGACGGAACTAGTGCAACTCTGAATATTACAAATATCGATACAGAGGTGATTGAGTATTGTAGAAAATATGCTGAAGACAATGGATGTAAATTTAATGATTTAGCAGCTAAATATAGGTATTCTATTACTAAAGATACGAGTGAAACTAATGTGATATTAGATGAATTTAAGCGTTTTAATCTTCTTAATAACAAACATATTCCTCAGAATTATAGAGCTTCATCTGAGGAAACTAGATTGCAATTATTGGCAGGATTAATTGATACAGATGGTTCGTACGATAAGAAAAGTTATGGATTTGATTTTATTCAAAAGAATGAGCGTTTAACAGATGATGTTATATTTATTGCTAGATCTCTTGGGTTCTCTGCAACAAAAAGACAATGTGAAAAGTCATGTATGTATAAAGGAGAAAAAAGAGTAGGAACTTATTTTAGAGTGTTTATTCATGGTAATAATTTAGACAGAATACCTACTAAAATATTTAGAAAGAAAGCAGAAAGTAAAACAAAGGCAAAAGATAGTTTAACGTGTTCCTTTAAAGTTGTTCCTAAAGGCGTAGGATTGTATTATGGTTTTCGTTTAGATAGAAATAGAAGATTTCTGTTGAATTCCTGGGAAGTTTGTCGCAATACCGGTAAGAGCACAATTATTGCGGACATTTTGGCGTCTAAATCTCATATTGTTCCAGTTGCCCAAATTTTTTCCGGTACAGAAGATAGTAATCATTTTTTTAGTGAGAAGTTTCCAGGAATATGTGTATTTAACAAATTAGATATTGAAGCGATAGAAAGTTTTATTACAAGGCAGAAAATAGCGAAACAATACTTACCTAATCCGTGGGCATTTCAGATTATAGATGATTGTACCGATGATCCAAAGATATTAAAGCGTCCCATCTTCCAATCCTATTATAAATTAGGTAGACATTGGAAAATGATCCACATCCTTTCTCTCCAATATTGCTTAGATATTCAACCAAATATTCGTACCAATATCGACTATACATTTATACTTTGTGAAAAAAGTAAACGTTTTAGAAAAAGTTTATGGGAAAACTATGCTAGTTGTATAGATAATTTCGACGATTTTTGTGATATTATGGATGCAGTTACAGGAGACTATACAGCCCTTGTAATTAACAATAAAATCCAAAGTAATAAATTTGAAGACTGTGTATTTTGGTATAAAGCAAAGAAAGATAGATTACCTCCTAATTGGAAATTTGGCCATCCTAGTGCATGGGCATTTCACAATACCAGGTATAATACTAACTACGTTGACCCTATTAATTAAATTTAACCTCTATCGTTCTTCATTAATCATCTATCCTTTTTCTCTACTTTTGATTACTACACAAAAAGTAATCAAAAGAAAACACTCACGCACACGTATTTAAGCACATAATTCATTACATGCTTTCTCCACGTTATCAATGTAATTAAACATAATTTGGTATACTTCTGCTGGTGTGAATTTGCTGTCTGCAAATATATACGTATCAAATGTAGATATATCCCGATCATAAAAGTGAGATAACATATGTACAATGGTCATATGTGTGCACTTCTTAAAACAAATATTCATATCAACACGACCGGGTCTGACTAATGCTTTATCTAATTTCTCTGGATAATTGGTTGTCATAATAATAATTCTCCCCGGTGTTTCAAGGACACCATCTAGTAAATTAAGTAGAAAACTTAATGTTAACTTATCATCCAAGTTCTCCTCCATTTTTTTACGTTTGTCGTCTACAACCTCACTCACAACGTTTTGTACAACTTCATTTGTTTGCATCGTTTCATATTCATCCTGGTCGTCACTACTGTGTAATAGTTGAGGTTCAATATGTTTTACTGTGTCACGGTAATTTAGTTCTTTCGGTTTATTACGTTGTTGTATACTTCTATCTAGTACAATATCGGTCATACAATCAATATCTTCTATAATGTATACTCGTTTATCTATGGGTAAAATGAGGAACTCATTCATACCTCCTGGTTTTTCAATTTGAATCCTCTCTTCAAAAAAGAGATTGTGTAGTTGACGTTTTGTACTGTATTGATGAAGGGAAAGATTAATAATATGTCTAGAAGTCATCCCTGCAATCGCCTTACATAAACTTGTTTTTCCACAGCCAGGCTCTCCATGTATTAATAGCCCAAAAGTATAAGGTATACCTTTCTGAGAATACCATTCTGGATTGTTTATAAATAAATGCAAACGTTTTCGTACTGCTTCTATCTCTGGTCCAAATAGTGTGTGTATTGTTTTCGTGGTAAAGAATTTAGTCATTTGAAATGCCATCATCTCTGGAGCATTTCGATATACAATCATTCCATCTGTATCTTTACCAAGCGGTTTAATATGTTCATTAAAGTAGTATAATTGAGAACCTAATTTATTTTGTTTTTTTATGCGGGATTCCTTCACAATATCTTGTATGTAGGAGTGTAATTGATGTAAGTTGTATGTGTCACTTTTGCATTCAAATTCAATATATTGTAATTCAGAATCTGCGCTTAATTCTATTTTTTTTATTTGTACAGTAACATGTTTATCTAATTTAAATGGTCGTGTATGATTTACATAGAAAAAACGGTTATATTCAAGAGAACCAGCATCATTTACGGTAGTCATTTTCTCTAAAATACAATCACATATCTCATACTCAAAAGATACGTTTCCTCCAGAAGAAGACTGTTGTTGGGAAGTATTTGTAACAGATCCCTTAAAATTACGTTTGAATGTAATAATATATTCTTTTTTTTCACCTATATCTGTCCGTGAATATTCTTTTTTTAATCCAGATGTTGTCTCTTTTAATTTTGTTTGGATATATCGTTCTACATAGGTTTCTATTTTCTGAGCTAAAGTTGGTAAATATTTCATAACTGCCTCTATAATATACATAACTACAAATGTAGTGAGAAGGTTGGATACATCATTAGGCTGTCCCTTGATAGCAAACATGGCTATCAATTGGGTTCGTAAAGAATCAAATCCTGCGTTCATCTACCTTATTTAATTATCTGATTACTTTAAATTGATATTTTTACAATTGTTCTGTATCAATTTATTTAACATACTAAATAACATATAATATGATAGATCATTCTCATTATGATGATACAGTAGGTATAAACGTATTAAAAGAGGCTAGAACAAATAAAAACATACGTTTAGGATTGTGTTGTATAAATAATAGACTTCGTCATCCAGAGAAGCCTGCAGGAGCAACAAAAAAACCAGAACCTATTTTTTGTAGTCGTGGATGTATACGGGATACATTTACCGTAGAACGTGCAAAAGAACAAGCCGTACAGAATATAAAAGATATACTTCCTTTAGTAGAGTGGAATCAAACTCACGGTATAAACCATCTTCGCTTAAGTAGTGACATGTTTCCACATTTTACAGATCCAGAGGTAGAATCCTACAGTATCGATTTTGCACTTCCTTATTTACAAAAAGCAGGTGAGTTAGTTAAAACATATAACCATCGTATTACTATGCATCCTGGACAATTTAATCAGATTGGAACACCTTCTCGAGATGTATTTGAAAAAACAGTACATGATTTAGATCATCACGCTTCTATATTAGATGGTATGGGTATGGATGAGTCAGCTATATTGTGTATTCATGGTGGAGGAGTATATGGAGATAAGGAAAATACAATGAGACGATGGGTAGACCAATTTGATGAACTACCATCTCGGGTGAAACGTAGGATTGCGATTGAAAATTGTGAGAAGTGTTATTCCGTAACAGATTGTTTACACCTTGCAGAAGAATGTAATATACCTGTTATCTATGATACTCATCATTTCTATTGTTATCATTCTCATTATCAACGAGAACAACCGTTTGTTCCGATTCGAGAATTACTTCCACAAGTGATAGAAACATGGGGAGGAAGACGTCCTCTCTTTCATATATCGGAACAAAAACAGGGTAAGCCAGTTGGTACACACAGTGATATGATTGAGAATATACCTGGACATTTATTAGAAATCCCGTATGTATATCATACATCTATTGATATTGAAGTAGAGGCAAAAAGTAAGGAGACTGCTATACTTTATTTGATGGATAAATATAAACTATAACGTAAAAGTGTGTCATTTATACACAAAAACAATGTGTGTATAAATAGTAATCTGTGTATCCTATTATTTTTTTTCTTCTTCTTTAGGAAATAGATCTGGTTTTTTTAGTTTTAATTCTGTACATTTTGCTTGGATGGTATCAATGATAGTGTCGATTGTGCAACCAAATAGTTTGTCTTCTCTATATGTTTTTTGTATATTTTTTAAACCATGTACACACTTAATTAGGTCGGATATGATGGTAGTGCATACTAGTTTGTCGCTGATAGATTCACTGTTGGATAAGGATTGGATAATTTCGAAACTTCTGTCGATTGTATTGCTAATAAATTGTATGGTAGTATCTCTTGATTCTCCCATAAACATGCGTTTAATAGGAGTGATGATTGTGTTAGATTCTATGTGAAGAGAACCTACATTTACTTTTTCTCCTGGTTGAAAGGTGGATATAAATTTTAGATGGGTAAGTATTTCTTTGTTTCGTTCTTGTATAGCGTGAGATTTATCTTGTGCAAACATATATTTAATAGTTTGGAACATAAAATGTAAACTCATATTAAGTTATTTTTATCTCCTTTAAGTAAATAAAAAGTTAAAAAATGGAAATCTTATTGAATATCTCTTCAGAACTTCTTATATGTGGTAAACCTCAGCAAATTAACCCTATTTATTTTAATATATACAGCCCGCAAGATATAGTTATACCTGAACGGGAAGATATTGTGACTACCCCTACATTACATATACAGACATATCCGTTATACAAAAAGAAGGAAAAAGTACGACTTTCTCGTAGTTGTAGTTGGTCTTTTTAGGAACTTATTATACAGTCCATTTTACAGTTAAAAAGGTAATCATGATGAATGTGAAAAAGAGTATAACAGTGGTTAAAAATGGTTTATTGGTAAGTTTTGTAATGTTAGAGGATACAAAAGTTGTGCTTAAAAGGGTAAAAAAAGTGGATAATACTATGGATACTTTGGTTAAACTCCATACAGAAATAGAGGTAATTGTTTTTGTAGGAGTAGGGGTATCACTATTTGTGGTACCACTAGACGTACTTGTGTATGTTTCCTGTGGTTTATTTGTTTTTATGTTATCAAGAATATTTGTGACAAGTTCTACAGTAGAATGTGGTAATTGTGTTTTGTCTACCTGTAGAGAAGATATTGCATCTCCGAATGTTTGAAACGCTGACATATTTATGGATGAATTTAGTAACTAGAATAGAAACTATTTTTGTATTTCGTTTTGTTTTAAAATAGGTATTTAAAAGTTTAAAAAAAAGTGTAAAAATGTCAACACCATCAGGACAAGAAGAGGTATTTAAAGTATCTACATTAGTATCTCATTTAACTCGTCAAAACATAAAGATTAAAGCTGTATTTGCATTTGAAAACCGTGTAGTATTTTTATTTATATCCTATTTATCCATTGGATTAGAGTGTTTTATTTATGTTCCTAGTAAATACAATATACAAGCAGAGAAAAGTATAGGAATGCCTTTATATGAACTTGCATTCGATGACCAAGATTCTTCTTCTATACATCGAGGAGAAGATAGTTTATTTATAAATCAAACCGTTACAACAACCGTCAGAAAAGACAGAAAAGAAAAAAGTAACAGTATGTGTCGTTTTGTTCCTTTATTAGCAGAACAACCATATAAAATGTTATACATTGACCAGTATTATATGGTATATATTGACCGTCACAATGAAGTATCTAGTTTTATTGTAAGTAGTCCAACGATAGCTAATGGATACTACTTTATGACAGATATGGAATACTTTTTAAAAGCAGGAAATGCAACAAAGATTTATAATGAGGTTAAACAGTGTGAAAAAGCATTATGTAATACCGTATATACTAAAATGAATACCAGTATGATTGATAATCGTGCAACTCTTGTTCAATTACAGCAGAAACTAAGAGAATTAAATCCATTAATGACGAAAGAAATGTATATGAAACGTTTACAAAAGATAGATGATTTGTGTGCAAAAGGACCAACCGATGGTGTTACTAAATTAGGTAATAAATTGCGAAATGATAATTTCCATATGATGTTTGAGATGGAACGATGGATTTACATTTTAAACAGCTTAAAGTAAAAAAATAAAAATAAAAATAAGACTTAATGGAAACATATATATCTAAAACAAATGTCATCTGAACAACAATTACAACAAGACTTATATGCACAACAAGCTTCTGTTGCATCTCCTCCACAACAACCTCAACAACAACCTCAAATGATGATGCCTCCACAACAAATGTATTCTCAGCCACAACAACCACAAATGATAAGACGTCAACCCCCACAGCAATATATGGATGACCAATTAATAGATTCATTCCGTCATCCAGAATCTGTCACTACTAAATCAAGCAGTAAAAAATGGTGGTATATTGGAGGGGCAGTTGTTCTTCTTATCCTCTTATTTGCGATCTATTGGTTTTGGTGGAGAAAGCGTAAAGCATCATCAGATGTAACTGGTGTTTCTGCAGATATTGATGTTACTGCATTAGATACTATGGAGATGTAGGTAAAATTAAAATTAAAATAAAACAGAATTAAAACAATAATTATATTGTAAATTATAATTATAAATAACAGAGAAAATGATTCAATCCTTTCGTTATACTCCTCCTCAGCCACCTACTTTAAAAGAGGAAGAAGAACAGAAAAAAGAACCACAACCAACCTCTTTTTGGGGTCGCTTAAATAAGACAACTAAATATATACTTATTGGTGTAGTTGTTGCTATCATTATCCTCTTTCTATTCTTATACTTACGTAAAGATGAGCAAAAGACCGGTATGAATACGATTACAACCGATAAACAAGGTAGACTTCCTATTGAAACAGTGGATGACATTATTATCGAACAGACTCTATTAGATGGCCCTAGTGGAATCGGAGAAAACAAATTTATTTATTTCTAAAAAGGTGGTTAAAGAAGGTAGAGGAAGTAATAAACTATGTCAGAAGCGGATGATTATGATGTGTATTATTTACACTCCCAAATGACAAAATATGTAACAAAAATGCAAACCGAAAAAGACCAAATCCATATAAAAATAAAACAACGTATTCAGATATGTTATAAAAAAGAATTACCCTATGGAGCCAATAGTAATCAATTAGAAGCCTATTCTCAAAAATATAATGTTTCTTTTCCTGAGGTAAAACATAAAAAAGGTAAATTATCATACAAGGAATGGACGGACATAATAGAGGAAATTAAGCAGTTAGAACACTTATATGATGAAATAGAAGTGCACTTGCCATACGTAATTGCATCTGTTGAACCTATTCTTGCAAACTATACAGAACAACTAAAACATCCTGTAGTAAGCCAGTTTGTAAAAGGGAAACAAAATAAAGAGAATGAGTTATGTAAACAGTACTACATTGAGTACTGTGATAAATGTATTGATATCCTAGGAGAGGAACGTTTTTATTCTATTGTAAAACGACAACCTAGGTTTACAGTACAGAGCATATCTTCTTTATGTATGACTATGCCAATTGTAAATCATACAAACAGTCAAGATGTGGATGATTTTAAAGAAGACTATAAGGTACAGTATGATGACATTGGTCGTGTAAATTTAAATCAGAAGTATAAGTATGAAAGAAAGTGTCATTTCCGTGATACCCTACAACAATTCCAGGCTCTTCAAAATAAACAAATTAGTGAACAAGTATATAAAGATATAGAAGAAATGGCGGAAAAATGCTCCTTATTAGATCCACAATATACAGATAAACGAAAATTTCGTAAATTAACGCAAGATCATATACGGTCATTCTTAAATGAGGCTGGATATACTAGTTATTATGAGGATACCCAATTAATATATACAACACTTACGGGAAAATCTGCCCCAAATATTAGCAAATATGAGAAAGAGTTATATTCTGATTTTGATATTTTAGTAAATGCATATTTACAGTTACCGGAAGATGTGAGAAAAAAGCGTAAAAATTTTTTAAATAATAAGTATGTATTAACACAACTATTACATCGAAGAGGAATTAAGGTGCAAGAGGCAGACCTAAATTGTTTACGTACACCTTCTCGGTTGAAAGAACATGATGAAATTTATGGTATGTGTTGTGAACTATTAGGATGGAAATTTACACCCTTGGCATAATATGTTTACCCACAATATCCTATACCTGTATTTTTACCATTTGCATCAAAAATACAGTATTCACTGTTACATTCTATATTTGTTTTACACGGCATTCCACTAGGTTGTGGAACTCTATATTCACATTTAGTTGTACTTAAACTGCATTCATATTTATTTGGTTCACATATACTTTTACAACCAATTAGATCACATGGTTGGTTATATCCTACGTAAATTGGTTGACACACATAATGTTCTACATTGTTTTGCGAGAGATGATATAATATTCCGGATATAAATAGTATTATAACCAGTAAAATGCACACTTTCATTTGTTTCATTCTAAATGATTACGTTATCTATTTGTAACTAAATAGATAAAAAAGTAGTACATTTTTATTTTATAATTTACTTTTGTACTACTTTTTTTTTAAAATGTTAACTTTTAACTAATGCAATAAATAAATATATACAAATAACCAACTAATATGTCTCATTCATTCCAATGGTCGCATTTAATTGCAGGAATAGGAATACTTATATTTTCTCTGTTTTTATTATATGTATTTCGCCTTATTTTAATTGAAAAAGGATGGACAGTAAATAAGCTAGAACATTATTTTCGTAAACGTTATCCTACACAACAATCTACCCCGTCTGGTCCAAGTGAAAGTAAAGGAGAAGCGCATTCTAGAAAGGTTGCGACTGATATATTTGGTAAGTCATTTGAAAAGATACGTCCAGATATGTTAAAAAATAATGTAACTGGTCAAAATTTAGAACTTGATTTATATAATGATGAATTAAAGTTAGGTATTGAGTATTCTGGTGCACAACACTATAAATTTATTCCTTTTTTTCACAAAAACTACGAAACATTTATGAACCAAAAATATAGGGATGAAATAAAGAGGATGTTGTGTGAGAAGAATGGTATTAAATTAATTGAAATACCATATACAGTTAAATTGGAGGATATAGAAAACTATATACGACTGGAAGCAAAACGACTAGGATACGATATATAATATAAACATTATTTTTTTGCAAATAATTGGTTCCAGTTACAATCTTCTGTGCATTCATTAAATAAACGTTTACACACACCGCTATATTCATTACCTCCTGTTTGTGTGCATTTTAAGTATCTATCAGAACAATAACGTCTACATTCTACGTTTGTAAGTGGTCCTGCTTTAAATAAGAATTTGTTGCTTAGTTGGTAGTGTTCATTACTTACGGTATACAGTGCGACTATAAATAAAAAGAGTGTAAAAAGGAGTAAGGTATACATGTTAGGCGATAGTATGTATTTAGTAATCTAGTTGAGACAATCTTTTACATTTTATATTTTACGTTATACTAAAACGAAAAGTAAAAATAAAAGTAAAAGTAAAAAAATATTATCTAGTGGTATGTGTAAAATGAAATTAGAGAAGGTAAATCTTATTTTAGCTGTTTTTGCACTCTGTTTAGGAGTATATTGTGCATATCTTGCATCTCAAAAGAAGGGTGGGGAAGAATATTATGCAGAATTGAATGATATGTCATGTGATCAATTACAACAAGCATATTGTAATCTTATGAAAACAGGAAGAATGAATAATTTAGGTGATGGTGCTAGACGTGTATTATATAATGCAATGATGAAATGTGGGAAAGATGCACATTTAGATATGGATAGTTGTTATCCATCTTGGGCAACTAGAAGAGGTGGTACTCATGATTACCCATTCTATCCACAGATAACTAGTGTTGAACCTGTATATGATACCCCTGTTATTATTCCATCTGCACCACAACAAGTTGGTACTAGTGTATCAAGTACTTCTGGTATAACTATTCAGCCACCTTCTCCCCCTCCTATTGCACCTGTTTTCCAAGTTGCTCCTGTACAACAAGAAATGCCTTCTTCTCCTGTAGTTCCTACTCCAATTGCTCCTGTCATTCCATTAGCTCCTTCTACACCATCTGCTCCTCTAGCACCTACTGGATTAAACGTACAATCTCCTATGGGTGGAGTATTATCAGGAATTACTTCCTTTGATAAATCAACATTAAGACCATCATCTGCAAAACAAGCTTCTTCTCCTGTACAATCTGATTTAGAGGCTAGTTTATCTAACATACGTAAGCAAGTTTCTCCAGATGAAGATTGGGAAACTTATCAATATTTATATTAAGCATCCTCGCCTAATGAATTGAGGAAAAAACTATTTTTTTCTTTTTTGTTTAGTAAAAAGAAAAAATGATGGGTAATAGAGTAATACTTGGATGTTCTGTTTTATTAGTTTTATGTGCTATATATATAGCATATAAAGGAGGAGAATATTATAGTTATGATGAGACACAATATATTGTAAAATATCCAGATGCACTTGAGAATCAACCATTTAAAGCAACTGGCTATGAGTGTACAAAATTATGTGCACAATACAATAACACGTTAGAAAATAGAGTTCGTTGTATGGATGAGTGTAATATAAACAGTAGATTCATCCCTACATTAAACATGATACCAAATGGGGATACTCTGTATTATCAATTGTAATTAGGTATGGTATGACATTTACCACATCTTGGTTCATATGATTCACTACTACCAACAAGTGTTTGAGAATTAGAGTGTACAATTCTAGAAGTAAATGGAGCTTCTTCTCCACATTTTGTACATAAAGCAGTAAGATGTATGATCTTATCTGACATAGGTAATATGTCCATCATAGCCGAGAATTTTTCTTTTTTATAGTCACTAATCAATCCCGCAATTGTAATGTGTTTATCTTTATAAAAATAGGTGCAAAACTCGGTTAAATCCGGATAAAACTGTCCTTCGTCGATGAGTATACAGTCATATTCCTTACATTTCTCACTTAGTTCCATTAAATGAGAAGTAACGTATACATCTGAATATAATGAGTGACTCCCATCATGATTTATTATTTTCTTTTCCTCTGTATAACGGGTGTCAAAAGCATGTTTAATAATACACACTTTTTTCTTAAGAATATGAAATTTTTTTTCGTGTGTAAGTAATGTAGTTGTCTTACTACTAAACATGGGACCAATTACAGTGATAATCATTTTTATCTAGTTTTCTTACGGTTTGTAATACTTAAGTGGTATATATTTAAATGAAGATAAGAATACCTTATATAAAATCAGTTTACGCAATTTGAAAACAGAAGGAAAACACAGTTCTATCTTCATTTGAGTATGGACAACCCACAGAATACTCATGTGTAGGATCATGTAATACAACAAGCATATTTCTATCTACTGTAAATGTGTATTTTTTCTGTGTAGTATTATGCTTTATATGAAATAATCCAGAGTGTTTACAATTGTAAAATGCACGGTATACATAAGGTTGATTAATCTGTATTGGTGGCATACCTTGAGTTGGTGTAATGGTAAAGACGGAAGATGCTGTACATTTTACACGGGTAGTATAATCTGTTTCTATTGTATGTCTAACTTCATCTGCTATACATCCTATGGAATGTTTATCAGTAGGACATTCCTCTGACCAATTTTGATATAATTGTAGACATTCTGGGATGGATTGAATAGTATATTCAATCCCATTTCTATTTTTAACTTGTCCTGCGTGATGATTCATATATTTTAAAGGTAAGGAAAGAATTTAAAATAATAATTATGGCTTTAAGACATATATCTAAAAAGGTAAGTTGGTACTTATATATAATATGTCAGGTCGTAATAGTAAACGTCAGTATTCTGACAGTGATGATAGTGATGATAGTGACTATGCTTCATCAAAATCTAAGAATTCTAGTAGTTCAAAAAAGAACAATGCGAATGAACGTGAGAAACAATCGCGTAAAAAAAGAAAGGAAGACGATTCATCGAATAAAAAAGAAAAAGAAGAGGAGAAAGAACGTCGTCCTCCTAATCCATTTGAAGAGATTAATATGTTTTTATCAAAAGCATTCTGTAGAGTAAACCCTGCTGTAGAAATGTTAAAAAAGAAAATTGCAGAAAGTCCAATGGAACCTAAAATAAAAGAAGCTGTTTTCAATCGTTTAAAACATGTCGAATCGGATGGTCCAAAACAAATCGAATGGATTGAGTCTATTTTAAAAGTTCCTTGGGGAAAGTATTCTAAATTAAAGGTTTCAAAAAACAGTAAGACAGAGGAAATTAAGTCGTACTTTAAGAGGGTAAAATTAGATTTAGATAAGCATGTATATGGGATGGAAAAAGTAAAGGAAGAAGTTGTAAACTATGTTGCACAATTTATATCTACGGGAGGAAAAAGTATGCCTCGTGTATTAGGACTAGTAGGAGAAGCTGGATGTGGTAAAACACGTTTATTACGACATGGATTAGCTCCTGCATTAGACCGTCCAATCAAATCCATTAGTATGGGTGGTATTCGTGATAGCAGTCATTTTGTTGGATTTGATTATACCTATTCTGGTAGTCGATATGGAATTATTGTGCAATCTATTATGGAAGCAGGTGTAATGAACCCAATTATATTTATGGATGAATTAGATAAAATAAGTCTTGGGCATGAGGGATTAGACGTACAGAATATGTTAGTCCATTTAACTGATCCTGTACAAAACAATGCATTCCATGATAAGTATTTTGCAGGAATTCCGTTTGATTTAAGTAACTGTGTGTTTGTATTTAGTTTTAATGATGAACAACTTATCCATCCTATATTAAAAGATAGATTGTATATTATCCGTGTACCAACTCCTACATTAGATGAAAAAGTGAATATTGGTAGACATTACCTAACAAAGGAAATAAGTCCAAATATTGGTTGTAAGGAGGATGATATTCAGTTTTCGGAAGAAACTATAAAGTATATCATCCAGGAATACTGTCAAGATGATAAAGGGATGAGAGGGTTAAAAAAATGCATGGAGAGTATTTATTTAAAAATAAATGCTGCACGTTATGTCCCAGATGTAAAATATAAAACCCTCAAATCAGTAACATTTCCTTTTACAGTAACACGTGATGTAGTAACCGAATGTGTAGAAAAAGGGGATAACCGTTCTGAATACATGAAAAGTTTATTTATTTAATATTTATACGTTCGTGTATTCTGCTGTGGATATTTCGATTGGGTCATAAAATATATCTTCTTCTTCCTCTTCCGTAGATATACTATATTGAGGAAGAAGAGGTATCTGTTGAGGTTTAGGTGGTATATTGCATATAACAATACAAACAACTGCTAGAATGCATACTATTATAAATAATATGATATTGTTCATTTCTGGTTTTTCATTATTACTATTGTGGTAGTAATAAAAATAAATATTTTTTACAAAAAGTTGAGAATAAGTCTGACTGCTGCAAAAATAAATAAGAATTGTATCATAAATAACAATAACTCGTTCATTCTATCCGTTGGACTAAATAAATCAACTTGATGACGATCTAACCATCTATCAATTGCACCAACTGTATATGTAGATACAAAAAATAAAACTACAACAGATATGACAATAGATAAAATTGTCTTGCGGTTATTTGTTCCTGAGCATAATTGAGGAAGTTTATCAACATCTTCTTTTGTAAATGTAAATGACTCTGCTTTTCTTTGTAGAGCCTGTTGAAGCGTTTGATTTTGTTGTTGTAATTCTAAATTTTTATGTTGAAGTTGAAGAAGTTGAGGATCAACGTGTGGTTGTGGTGGAGAGGAATCTGGGTTTAAAAAGGATATAGTTGGGATAGAATCTAATTGATTTTGTGTAAATGTTTGTTGGTACATATTTAGTAAAATGGAAAGACTAAAATTTATTTTTATTTTAACTTCTTAATCGTAAGTTAAAATATAAAAAAGCGCACTCAACGAGTAAGTAAAGAATAACATTCTTCTACGGTAAGTATACGAATATTATTCTCTTTTGCTTTTTCTGTTTTTACACTCGTAAATGTATGGTCTTTTATAATTAGATGCGTGGTTGATTTAGAAATTGAATCAACACATTTTCCACCAAGAGATTCGATTTTATCTTTTAATTCTGCATTTCTACAACCAGTAAATACAACAACCCATTTTTCACACATATCTCCTGCTTTTTCAACAGGTTTTGGTTTTGCAGGTTGTTGTATAACGAGATATTTTTTACAGAATACACTGTATTTTTTAACAAAGGATTTCCAACTGTCTATAAATTCATCTGCTAATGTTTTGATGTGTATAGAAGCTAATAGTTGTTTCCAGTTCTCAACCGGAAGGTCAGTTATACCATTTAATGCCATCTTTTCTAAATTAGGTAATATCTGTACAATGGATGTACATTTCTTTTCTCCAAAGTTTGCAAATAAACAACTTCCTACCATAATGTTTACAAGTGTGCAATTTTGTTTGACAATGGTAATCTGTTCTAAAATCTTATCTGCACTTTTATCACGAATACCATCACATTGTAATAATTCTTCTTTTGTGATAGTTAACGCGTGTTCAATATTCTTGAGACCACACTTTTCTACAAGGGCCTCTTTAATTCCTTTTCCTCCACATGTACTAATAAAATGAGCAATTTGTAATGGAGTGTTTTCGCTTTTATTTTTTGCACATATATGGACACTTTCTGTCCATTCATATTCTACTTGTGGAAATTTTGCTTTTGTAGGTTGAATAATCGACACAATATCCGGAATAATATCCCCGCTTCTGCATATACTGAGGATAGTTCCTGGACCAATATTGTTTTCTTGGATGAATTTGGCATTTTTACCAGATGCAAACGTGATTTGTACACCTTCCCACATAATAGGAACAATTTGTACTCTAGGATAAAGTACACCGTATCTAGATTCTTCCCATAATACATCTACTACTTTTGTTTCGATTGCTTGTGCATTCTTTTTAAAAGCAACTGCACATAAAGGGTTTTTTCCGTCTTCTTCTTTATAGGTCACATTAGACTGTAATACAAGGCCATCCAGATCAAATACAGATTGACTTTTACTTTTCTGTAAACATTCGGATAAATATGACTCTGTACATTCTTCTTTACGTAATATTCCAATATAAGGTGTTTGAAATCCAAGGGATTGTAATGTGGTAAACATTTTCTCTGGAGTATATAATCCATTCTTACTTGGGATAGTATAGGCTAAAAAACTACACTCTTTTAATAACGTTGTGTCTATTGTTTTACTATTTAAAAGACCACTTACAATATTGCGGGAAACATTTCCTTTTTTAACTAAAAGTTCTCCCCGAATGATTTCTTTATGTGTTCCTTCAACATACTGTTTTGGAAGTGTAATATAGGGTAAGATAGCGGATACATCGCTTCCATACACTCCATCTCCTCTAGTTGCACATTTTAATACACCTTTTGCGTCTGGATAGAGTAATAAGCTACACCCATCTAGTTTCATACTGCATACAAAGGAGGTTGCTTGTATTTTTTTACCAACTAACCGTTGAAAGAAAGAAGATAACTCTCTCTCTGTTTTTACTTTATCTAAACTTCCCATATATACAGGGAGTGTAATTTTTTTATTATTACTTCTTCCTAAATATTGGTATGGTTTGCCAGATTCTTTTTCGTATATCTGTACAAAGGAGTCAAATGTTGTATCATCGATAAGAGGATGACCTGTTTCATAATATGCATTACTGCATTTTACAAGGTATTCGTATTTTTCTTTAGTGGATAATTTGGAAAACATAGTTAATAATCTAAGTAATACATATAAGGATTAGAAATAAAAATTTCAATTTGTATTATTTAACTTAAAGTATTGTTGGTTCTATTTAACCTTGAATTTTAAAAAGAAATGCCACCAAAGTCAAAACGTGTGAAGCTAAATGTAGTGAAGATCTCAGGAGATTATAATTTTGATTTTCGTGTTCCTAATTGGGCAGATATGCCTTTGTTATATTTAGAATTATTAGAAAATAAAGATAAGGTAAAACCAGATCTTCGTCACGTTGATTATGAACCGACAGGTATTGATATCTCTGTTTTACCAAATGTATCTCAAATGAAAAATAATTATGCAGAAGACACAAAACGAGAGATTGAAAATGTAGATAATCCAATGTATCAACCACAACCAATACCATCTATTCCTATTACAATAGAACCATCTAGTATTAAAATACCTACCCCTGTTATTCATCAGGAGGAACAATCATTAGTTGAGTTATTACCAGAGTCATCTTCTCATGTAGTAAACTTACCTGAACTTACATCTGTATCTTCCTCTCAAGTTCAGGAAGACCCTGTTTTAACTATTTTAAGAGGTGACCAAAATGATATGTTCCACTCATCTTCTTCTATTTCTGCAAACATAAGTCAACCAATACCTGGTAGTGTAACTCCTGTTAAGCAGAAAGTAGATATTCCTTTCCCTACATTAAGTCAAATTAATAGTGGTATATCTAAACCTGGACATAAAGATTTAACAGCGGTTTCAAGAAACGAAGAAAAAGAATTACAACACAAACGTGAATTATTATTTAAATTTAAGACACTCAGGCGTCATTACCCAGATGTACAAATTCCTGACTTTTCAGAATATAGTGATTACCAAACTATGCAAAGAGAATACGATATGTTAGTCCGTCAAATCCGTGTAGATAGTAATGTTGAAAACTACAAAAAATATTTAATCATAGGATTTGGATTAGTGGAATTTGTACTCTCCAAATTCTTAAAATTTGGGGAAATAGAAGGATTTACACAACAACAAATCTTCGGGATGAACCAATATGAAAAATTATTAGTAGAATTAGGAGAAAAACACCAAATCGAACCATCTAAACAATGGGGTCCTGAATTACGTCTTGTAGGAATGATTGCTATGAATGCTGTAATTTTCGTAGGAACAAAAATGTTATTTAAAGCAGGAAGTGGGGCAGATATATTAGGAATGATAAGTAACCCACAACCATCTGTAAAGCCACAAGCTACCTCTACCAATAACAAACAAACAGGTTCTTCCTCTATGAGAGGTCCTGATACTTCTGATATTGACAATTTATAACGATTCATCCTCGTAATGTGTAAGAAATTATAATAGTACGTGTATATTCATCAATTTCTTCCCTGGTAAGTATGTCTTTATACTCCTTTACACATTCATCTATGATTGGGTTAACCAATGGATAAATATATTTCATACAGTCCATTTCATTCTGTGTATAGATAGCATCTAAACATTGGTCTACATTTGGTGAACTTTGAATTGCTTTATCTAATTTATGTTGGAAAGAGGCACGTAATTCCTCCTTAGGATCAACTGTAATGATATCTGTTTGTAAAAATCCACCTAATACATTTAATAATCGTACATAATGCCCTAGACTACATGTTCTTCCCATATCTTCCAATTCTTCATATAAGATACGCATACATTCTTCTCTCTTATATTCTTCAAATGTCTGTATATACCAATATAATTTTGTCATAATATAACACAATGTTTTTCCACTATATAACCGATTATCATATCGTATACGTTTAATAGCTATCTTTTGTTGTTCTGTTGTACATTTTTCTTCTATATCGTCTATTGTTGTGCTATCTATAGAAGGACAACTTACCTTATCAAGTAAAGAATGAATATACGTTGTTTTCACATCTACCATATGGGCACTCTGTTTACTTTTATATAATTCAGGGGTTAATCCACACTCTTGAAGAAGCATAGTCCCTAATTTTATACATTCTGTATACTCACAAGACATACAAAAATCTGCAAAATCAGCCAATTGTTCTATTGTCCATCCTTCTTTATATTGTTGGTATAGCCAATTACAATAGTTATACACATCTTCTCCTACTTGTTTTAAACATTCTAACATATATACCACAAATTGAAATTCTTCTTTCTCGGACAAAACTATAGTTATAAATTCTTTAAAATACACAGAAAAAGAAGGTTGTATAACGCTTTTAAGGCAATAATATCTAAATTCAATAGGGTATTCTTTTGTGCGAATAAAAGAGTATATTAGTTGCGAACTATCTATATTTTTTTGATGTAAATAAAGAATAGTTTCCCATAAAATAGTTCCATTTTTCTCATTTGCAGGTATTTCTGTTAGGATGGTATAAAGTAACTCATATTCTTCCAATTCTTTTGCAATATGTATTTTTAATATAGACTGTAAAGGATACGCAGGAGAACACATATTGATACACTTTTGTTTTGTAAGAGGATGTTTATGTTGAGAATACGTAAGCAACTGTTCTTGTACCTCTTCTAATTCTTTATCTACAAAGTTAAGTGTATTACTATCAGAACTTACATCTATTTTAGTTGGGGTATATTCATCCGTATCATCAAAATTTAAAAAGGTAATAGAGTGCGACTCAAAATTATCTATAGGTCTGTCTGGAATACCATTTTGTTCTGATAAATCCATTTCTTTTATTTAGTAGACAATCCAAGTTGTTTTAACTTTATTTTAAAAGTTAAAAAAATAAATTAAATAAACTAAATTCATCCTACTCTTTAAATAGTAAGGTAAAAAATAGTATGCCAAATTATACAGAGATTGAACAGAATTTTAAAAAAGAAGTAACACGCATATTGTCTGAACCATATAAATTAAGAAGAATGATTGCAGGATGGCCTCATGTTTACTCATTAAGTGTACTATTACAAACACTAGATCCAATTGAAAATGAAGAAGATAAACTATTTTTACAACGACTCCAAATGAATTACCTCATCAAATAACCCTAAATTTGCTTGATGCAACGTAATGCATACAAATTTATCTGTACAACGTTCTTTAATAAGTTCTATAATATCTTCTACCGCATCTGCGTGTAAAGAAGATAAACATTCATCAAGGAGTATAAACGGACTATTCGAATATGCATTACATGCTAAAAAGAACGCTAATACACACCTATCATATTCTCCACCACTTAAATTGTCAAATCCAATCTGATTTGCTTCATGATCAAAACATTGAACATCAATGCAATGTTTTTTTTCACCCTGTTCCGTTAATTTACTTGTATATACTTGCATACGTATAGATTTAGTAGGAAAAAAACGTTGCATATATATATCTATCTCTGTATTTAGTTGATTGCATAACTCTTCAATTGTTTCACTCTCTGTTTGTACCATTTTAGATAAAAATGTTTCTACTTGATTCCACTTTGTCCGTATAACTGTTAATTCATTCTCTTTATCAGATAACTGCATCCTTAACTGATTATACATAGTATATTGTTGAAGCTTACCAGAATAATCAATTAACTGCTTCTTTATTTCTATACACTCATTCCGAGAACATTCTACCTCTATTTTCTCTCTTTTTATTTTCTCTATTTCTTCATGGTCAACCTGTTTTATATTTCCTTTCATAACTTGCATCTTTTTTTCACATCCTTTCTTTTCCCTACAAAGTTGCATATATTCCATACATTTATCAACTTGTTCTTTATACTCTGTCTCAGTAGGCAAGATATCCATAGTTTCTCCTATTTTTTTTAACTGAGACTCTAATACAGATACCTTCGTCTTTAATGCATCAAACTCTTCTTTTTTAGTTAGTTCCTCTGTCATACTATATAGTGTGAGTGAAGGATCTATTTCATTACTAATCGATATCACACTATCTAATTCTGCTTTTTTCTGTTGAAGTGACCGTATAGTAGTTTGTTTTTGTTTGTATTCTGGATCACGTGAAATAAGACTAGTCAATAACTCATTTATACTTGACATATATTCACTTGTATGCTGTGCATCATTAATAGTTAATGTTGACTCTATAAGTAATAAAGATGTATAACAGTTTGGACATTCATACATACATTTTGCCTTATTGTATAAGTCCGTATATTCTTTCTTCTTAGTTTCATGAACTTGACATTCGTTTACAAGGGAATGAATGGTTGTTTCTATACGTTGATATTCATGTAATATATCGGATATAGTTGTCATCTTGTTACGCTTTAATACAGAAATAAGTGTTCTATATTGGTCACACATTTTGTTACGTTGGTTAGTAGTACAATTATAATCCGATAATTTGCGTGATACCGAGTCATATTCTTTCTTTATTTGTAATGCTGATTTTGTCCTAGTTACACATAACATATAGTTATCCACATAAGACTTACATTCTTCTTCACTCTGTATGTTTGTTCTATATAATGTAGACAGTAGGGATGACTCACTCTCTAGTTTGGTTTGTAATTTCTTATATTCACGCTGAATGTCTGTGTATTGATAATATATATTCATAGATGATTGAAGTTCGCTTATTTTTCTCTCTAACTTGCAAATGTCTGCTTCTTTTTTTTGTATGTAAGAATCCACCCGTTCTATATTTGGAGTCTTGTCTTGATTTAAATATGGTTCGCATTCTTTTTTTACACTTGGTTCTGTGGATGAAGTATTAGCATGTGTTGAACTATTTTTATGTAATAGTTCGATCTGCGAAGTAAGTTGTAATATACGTTCTTTATAGTCTTTACTTTTTTTCTTACACTCATGTTTCCATTCTTCTATCTTAGAGGTATCACCAATGAGTGACTGTAAAAATAATGTTTTATCTGTTGCACTACATGTAAAGAAGTGTTTTGTGCTTTTTTGTTGAATCATACTTGTTAAATAAAAGTTTGAACCAAAGATAGAGTATATAACAGACTGTGCCCCATCATCTATATATTGTTTTCCCTTATATACAACAGTTAATGTATTTGGAGTTTTTGTGCGAGTAATGTGTAAATCTCTGAATATTAATTCTACTCTGCATTTTTTTCGGTTATATGTTACAATTTTTGTTCCCGTTCCATATAGACAGAATTCAATCCCTTTAAAAATAGATGATTTTCCTATTCCACTTGGACCGTTTAATAAGCAGATAAGTTTATCTTTCTTAAAGTCGATTATGGTTTGTTTGTCAAAACAGCGAAAATGTTCAACTATTAATTTCATTCTATTCCCTGATTTACTAATTTAAAACAAAAATGAGTTAGGTTTAAAAATCATTTTATACTTTTATCTTTTTAAAGTAGTAATAATAGTAACAAACCAAACTATTACGTATGAGTGACAAAAATACATTATATAAACAAAATATTACACGTGCAATGCGTGCTGGTATGGACTTTAATTTAGTAAGTGGTTCCGTACAGGACGTGCAGCATGTATCCTTTAGTAGTCAATTATATGAATCAAGTATGTTACGTCATTCTGTTGATTCTGAATCTGGTCAACTATATTTTCGATTTAAGGGATACAGTCGTCTGAGTGATAAACAAAAGTGTATTGAGGAAGTTATTCGTCAAGCAGAAATTTATCACGAAGATCAAATAGGAATTCAAGTGATTAAATGGATACAAGAACAATCTATAACTACTCGTTATCGTTATTTAAGTAGTGCAGGATTACTCTTTGGAATGAAATTTGGACAACTTGATTTATATTCCTATAATCGCAAAAAGCATCAAGATATTATTACCCAGTTTTTTGAAAAAGCAATCAGTGCAAGTGTACCCCCAATCGATGTTATACGATATCACAGATTAATAACAGAAGGAAAATATGTAGAAAATGAATATTACTCTGCACTTTCTCTACATTTATACCCAAATAGTGAAAAATTTGATATTAATACCACACCTACAAAGTGTGAACCTAGTGTATTTAATAGCAAACCGTTTGCAGACTATATTAAAAAACATCTTTGTAGTAAAATAAAATTATATAATCTGCAAGAACAACCAATTATTGTCCAAAATGAAGAGGGAGAAGATGTGCAATTAGAAGTTGAATATTATCCAAACGACTCCTTAGAAACAATCCGGTGTAGATATGCTATCTTAAATCAACTTCCGTATGAAACAATCTATATGAAAGAAGTAGAATCGCAACGTGTAGAGGAAGAAATATATATAGAGAATGTTCCTATTCAATTTATAGCAAACAAAAAATGGAGATATAGCTCATTTGAGTCAAAGAAATTAATATGCACAAGTATTATTGATATAATAGAACAATATCCTATCCGTTTAGATACAGAAGAAACAATCAAAGAAAGTATTGATGATATCAGTGAAAAATTTCAAACATATTGCAATATAGACAAAAAAGATGGTTACTATATTTATTTATTAGTACGTTCTATTTTCTTTAATGGGTTATCTATTGTAAATGATGAAGAAACAGAATGTGTTCCTCCAGAAACGATCATACACCAGATTGAAAACCAGATTGATTATATTGAATTATTATTAGCAAAACCAATCGAACCACAAGTATTTAAAGTGGTGATCGCGAATTATTGTAAAAGCTATCTTACTACACTCCAAATTGGAAAACAATATATTACATTATATCCAGAGGAAGAACAATCTTATATACAAAATACATTTGAATGCCTTAGAGGTATAGGTGAGTATAAAAAATTACCAACAGAAACATCATTTATCACAAATATACACGAAACAAACTTTACGATTACAGGAGAAATAATAATTGATGGAGTTGATATCTATGAATTCTTTAATTTATTTGACTGTAATCAAACCGTACCTTTCCTTAATTTACACCACTTTTATAAATGCTTAAATGGGGCAAAATGCCCTACACAGTGGGCAAATCCAGAGGAAGAACATGTAGATACACTACGATTCTATATGTGTCAAATTGATTTGCCTGATTTACGAGATGAAAACTATAGTTTATGCGAATGTAAACAGATAAAAAATGAAAAGGGAATATATACGTATGAATATACTATATATGGTACGGTTCACACGGAAATTGAATCATTATTAACTAAATTTATACAATTATGTCCTGTTAAACCTTCAAAGATGACTGTTCATAAAAAGTTTGGAAAAGGAAATTTCATCTGCACTGGAATACCTTTTAATGAAGATTTATTCTATGATTTTGCAACCAATGAGAGAATCGTAAGTGAAATGGTCACCATTGATGAAAAATATAAAATACATAAAATAAGAGGTGGATTAAAATTTGTTGTCCATCTAAATCGATTTAATCAAAAAGATACACTACGCTGCATTTTACGCAGTAAAGTAATTGAAAAATCAACTGACCAAGAAATGAAAGATTTCCCAGGAATGTTTAAAGTAGGTCAAACCATATTAACAATCAATTGTAGTGGGGCTTTACAACCTCATTTATTAGAGTTTTATAAGAAAATGTTAGATTCTATTCTTTATTATATTTCAGCCTCATATAAACACCAAATGATTGATTATTACTGTCATTATATAGACAATATATCCGAAATAGTTACCCCTATCCTTAAAAAAGACAAAATCCAGACAGAACTTTCCTTAAAAGAGATTGCTCCTGATCTATTTCTACCGGGATACGTTAGAAGTTGTAGTTATCCCCCTGTTATTATACAAGATAATCAAATAGAAGAACATGTAAGAAAAGGTTTTCAAGTAATGACCTTCCCAAAAGAAAGTAGTGGATTAGTTCAACATAATTATGTCTGCACAAAAGATAAAAAGAAAATCTATCCTGGATTGCGTTTAAATGAAATGGATAACTCTGAATTATATCCCGCAGTACCATGCTGTTACCAAGATGATCAAACAACAGAAACAAATATACGATATAAATATGAACACGATCTCCCTTTAGTAGATGAGGGTGCCATATCAACTACTTTTATATCTACCCGAAAGTGTCTTAAATTAGGACAAGAGGGTATACTGCCTCCAGTTGTAAAAAACTTCTTAACGACTACAGATGATGACTGCTTACTTAATAAATCACAATTCATACGTATAGCAGTACCGAAAGGAAACTGGAGTGTATTTGATGCATTAAAGATAGCAACAAAAAAAGAAATCACGGTAGAACAATTTATCAATCGTTGTACCGAACTGGTTGAAATGAATCTATGTTCTCAGTCAGAATTAACTGTACAGGAAGCATTACATATTCTACAATCTAGACACTATATGGAAATCCGTGATTGGTATCCTATATTGGAAACTATATTTGAAGTTAAGATTACCATTTTTGCAACTACAAAGGATAATTTAGATGGTGAATTATCTTGCCCAAATTATAAACGTTTTTATATTATAAACCCACTTGCAGAACGAAGTTATACACACACTGTACTATTATTAAATACCATAGGAGGAGAGTTTGATAGACTACAATATCCCCATAATGAAGTAATTGTAAAAAGGGAAACTATTGATAAAAAGAAAGAGTATATGTCTATGTTCTCTCTTCAATCGAATACAGCAAAAGCAATTGTATCTGTTACAAAACTTATCATGAACCAAAAGGAAATACCTTTTCATTTACCAATTACACAACAAAAACAAGATGGATATGGAAAAATACGCGAGGTACACATAAATGAACATATATTATACACAACCCCATTACCACCTATTCTAACTAGTTCCAATAAAAAGAAACTAAAAGAGGATTTATTCGATATAATGGAGCAAAATATGTTTTATCAACTTGAGTCTATTCAACATAACCAAAAAGAAATAGGAATTATTGCCACAAATACCACTCACCATACATCCCTTGTATATAAATGGAATATTCCAAAAGATGTTCAAGACACAGATTTACCTATGTATGATGTGGAACAACACGGATATCCTATCCCACCATCTTCATCCATTAGTTTCTTAAAGAAATATAATCAATATCAACGTTTGGCAAATATGATAACTAGTTATGCCCTGTTCTTATTTTCTTACTTAAAATGGAATGAAAAGTGTACTCTAGCTGATTTCAAAGAGAAGCATATGATTATTATCCCTGACCATACATACACAAATATATCCCGTAATTTAGATCTACAGAATGATAGTTTTATTTATACACCTAATACTACAGAAAATAAACAATCATTAATTATAACATCCCTTGATATGAAACTTCGTGTGTTTTATTATGTGCAAATGTGTATGGAATATAATGAATCATTTTTAGATGCATATCGTTTCAACCGTTATATCCCATTTTATTACAATAGTAGTGAAGATTTCAGCAAGTCTATCACGTATACGATATATAATCATATAGAAGAATATTTAGAAACTCGTCGTCTTAAAAAACCACAATATACACTTTATTCTACCCTATTTAAATCGAAAACATCCTACTTTTTCTCGAATCCATTATTTCGCCAAGGTGAACTTTTCTTAGTTATACCATCTCTTACAAAAGAACATGCAATTCGGTGCACTACTCTATTTTATCAAAAAGGAGTTATACATGCAGATACAGATTATTTATATGACAGTGATCCTCTTCTTATGTCTGATATTACCATTGTAGAATATCATTCCACTACAGATGAATTATTTATACATACTCCTATTAAAAGTAGAGTATCTCGTGCAATATTTATTGGTAAACTTGTCTTATTTAGAAGTAAAGAAGAAATTATATGGTTTAGCATGATACCGTATACACAAATGTAACTTAATACACAAATGTAACTTAATACACAAATGTAACTTTTTTCAAAAAATGCATTTTTTAATAAAAAAGTAGTACAAAAGTAAACTAAAAAGTAAAAATGTACTACTTTTTTATTAAAATAGTTAAGTTTTACTTTTTGTAAAAAAGGAATTAAAGTAGTACATTTTTATCTAATTCTATTATAAATAAAAATGTCAATCATAGAAATCCCAATATATGAAACATTTCCCGGATATCATGCACTGATAACAAAAAAAAATAACGATATAGATCATTGTATAGCAACATGGAATAATTGTCCAACGGAATCTATCCAATCTATATACCATTTTTTAAACCATCAATACTTTACGAATAGTTATCTATCTTCTTTCATAGATTCCCTATCTCATATTAACAATTCTCCCCAAACAATCACAAGATGGAAAACATTTATTTCCAATCAAATACAAAAAGAAAAAGAATTACTACAATCATATTCACCAAATGATACTATTGATACAAAACATATAGTAAATTTTTTAACAAAATGCGGACTACATATATCAACCAGTCACTCTAGTATTCTCCAACAATTGTTTTCTAAATTAGAAAAAGAATGTACAGACGATTGCTTACCTTATTTATGTATAGTTATTAATACAAGTGAAGAAATAATTTCTTCATGTGTTATGTATCGTCATACATTTAAACAATCTATAACATGTTCTGAACTATGTGGAAATATAGATGCATTATTTACTCTTATGTTACATCAACCAGAGTATTCCCAACAATCTATTTATTGCTCTGTTATGTATGAGGATATGCATTCTAATGATCAGATCACACTTAATTTGTCTACTATTTTTTCCTATGGATTTCATCTTAAGAGTGCGAATCCTTACCTCTTTTTATTCTTGCGTCAACCTCATGTGTTCTTTCCTATTGATAAGCAGTCTATTACAAGTATATTACAATCTTCTTTTAAGGTTGCATCTTCTTCGTTTACAACCGATATAGATACATTTATGCAATATAATAAACATCAACAACTCCACTCTTTTTTTTCTATTTTATGCTATAATTTATTCAAAGGGGAAATAATATCTGGTCAAGCACGTATACATATGAAAGTAATATGCCATAAATTTAAAAGTAGACAAATGAACTGTACCTATATGGATTTATTTTTATTCCTATTACATCATCCAACATATTGCTCTGTCTTACTGTATGATCTCAATACTTTATTTCTTATTCCTCCGCTTGTACAACACACCTCTCATATCGATGAAAGTGTGAGACAACTTATAAAACCAAATAACAACAGTGGGGTAATATGTGTAAATATTTCTTGTATAGGAGATATACAGTCATTAACTCATTATTGTATACATTCATCCCTATTTTCTGCAGGTTGTTCAAAGATAGAAGCAAATAGATTTGGTTTCCAATCGATTACATTATATCCTTTACGTAAGTTAGATGCTATACATATTGATGCAATGTTACACTCGTATTTACATGCACAGTCTATACCAGAAGAAAAAGAAGGTAAGATATCTTTCTTTCCACATCAGCTTGAAACAATACACACACATTCATCCCTTTTATTTTTACATATATACAGTATTCCTTCACCTACAAATACAATAATAGCTATGTATAACCCAAAACAAGATACTACGTCAGAAATTGTATATTATTATACAGAACATTGTATACCTACCCAAGATGATATAAAGCAATGCATTGATTTATTTTTATCAGGTATAATGTGTATAGTTATGGTTACTCCAGTCTATTACTTTATTATACAATATAGAAAAGAACGTATGTCTTCATCGGATGCTATTCATTCTTTATATACCACCCTTATACAAAAATATGACATCTCATTGAAAGGAAAGGGAAAATGTCAAGAAAATATACGTGTTCATTTTACAAATGACTGGAATCAAATTGAACCATTTTATGTGCAATCATTTACTAGAGAAGAAGCTAAGTTTTCTTGGATGATTTCTGTTAATTTACTATCAAATATATCAGAATCTGTTACTAAGACAGTAATACAAATACAATCTGAGGTACCTTCTGTATTTTCTACTATGGGTCCATTTTATCAAGTAGATGCAAAGAAAATACATTCCTACGATGAATCTGTGTATATTTATGATGATGATAATATGGAAGATGTGAATGAACAAATAGCAGAAACAGAGTATGAAAATGCGTTATTGTTTGAACAATTTAATAGATATGGTATTCCAGAACAGGAGTATGAACCAGAAGAAAAAGTTGATTTAAATAAGGAAGAATATTATGATAGTGTGTTAAAACAAGAAAGTTATGCATTATTTTTAGCTAGTCAAGAAGAACAAGACGTAAATGAGCTTGAAGGTGTGTATATAGAACAATCAAGTGATACAGGTAATGTACAAAAAGAAGAAAAAGGAGTAGACATGGTACAACAAGTGAAAGAAATGTTATCATCTGAAGATGAATTGTCAAGTGCAGAAGATTATTTGTTATATGTTACAAATAAAAGTATTCCATCTTCTGCATCCGAAGAAGAAGAATTGCAGTTAGATATGTTTACAATTTAAAATAGTTTGTAAAATGTAAAACGTAATATTTTAAAAAAAAAGTAGTACAAAAATAAAATTAGTTTGTAAAATGTACTACTTTTTTTTTAAAAATGCAGAAATTTATAAATACAATATTATTTATAAATAGAGTAATGTATTGTTTATTTAGTATGTTTTCAGCGTGTATTAACGATAAAGTATAGGTTCTGGATTCTTTGCATAACTTTCACTAGATGGAAATATAGTACTGCATACATATTGCCATTTATACTCATAATCTGGTTGAGTAGGTTCAGTATGCTTCGTCCATATGGTAGTATAAGGGTAGTAACCTGCAACATTCGGTTGTATATAGGATTGGTCACTTAATGGATTATTTCTCCAACGATTATGGAATGGATAAAGAGAACGATTTTTTCTGTATGTTATAGGTTCTGGTGTGCCAAATAATTTATAATTATGTGACATTTTGTTTCTTTCTACTTACTATTTTAAAGTATAGTAAGTAAATAAATAATGAATTAAGAATAAAATAGGTACGTATTATTCTTTAGTGAAGAGGTACAACCTCTTTAATGATCTGTTCTTCTTCTGCAGTTTTATCAACAAATGTGTCTTTATATTTGATAAGTGTGTCTACTAATTTGTGATATACACGTCTCATATCTTGACCTCTGCTACTTAAGATAATACTTCCAGATGCAAATACAAGGAATGTGTGGTGTTTTTCTTTGTTTATATCGGATTTTTTCTCCTTTTTTTCTACAAGGGTAAAATAATCTGTATACTGTACTTTTCGCACGAATTGTTTCTTTTCAACCATCTCATAATTTAATTGGATTAATTCTGGGTCGTATAAGCAGTCTGCTTCCATTTTAATATTTACACATGTACGTATGCTTCCTTCATATATAGAAATAAATTCTGTTTGTGTATTAATAAAACGGTCTAGTTTATCTCTGCAGATGTTGAAACCGATATTAAAATCCATGTTTTTCATGACAACATTAAATACAACTTGGAAGGTTGTCTCTGAGTTAGATAAACGAAAACAACGTTCTCCGGTCATTTCTTCTGCACGTTGCATATTATAGAATAAGTGCATCATGGTATCAATGTATTGTTGTTCTGTTTTGCATCCTGTAATTTGAAATTTACCGTTACTGCTTACTTTGATATTAATTTCTTTGTTATCCTGTAACATAAGGACAACTGTAACGGAATGTAAAAAGAAGGTATTATTTGTTTTGCTCTTTTTCTTTAATAGGCATCCGCGATGTTCTCTTCTTCTTTGTACAAGAATAATGCTTCCAACTGGAAGTGTTTTAACAGGTTGTTCTAATGCAGAACGTTTTTTTCTACCTCTTTTCTTTTCGATTTGTGTATATTCTACAATGGGAACATAATGGTAGAATTTGTCTAAATCAACTTGTAAATTAGACACAGCTATAACTGTGGTTGTACTTACAGTGATTGCGTCAAATGGTTTTACCTCTCCTTGTGCAGATATTATTTTCTTAAGTTCCTGTTTGTTTGCTGGTTTAGATGATTTTTTAAGAGTGTCTGTCATTTTATTTATATTTTTATAATTCCTACTTAAAGCACGATTTCTTTAAATAGGAATTATTTTAATTTTAAATTTCAATTTAAGTATTTTTTTCTATCTTCTTTACTTACTAAAAAGAAGATACTTCTGACGGTTATACTACAATTATGAGCAACGTAAAAAAATTATTATCCAATAAATTAAACAAGGAAAATATTGAAGTACAACTACATGATATATACCAATATTTAAACGATATGAGTATCGAGTGTATTCATAAGCAATATACGGAAATATATCAAATACAATGCTTTCTGTCCTCTAAATTAAAGGAACACAACACAACCACAAACTTAATCAGTGTACCTAATAAAGACTTTCCTGACTTATTCCATACAATTATGCCAATAGGATCAAAAAGTAAACAAGGGGATGTGTTCTTTGTTACATTCAAACACAAACAAAAGTATGTCCCATGTATACTAAAATACGCAAAAGATGAAAGCAGAGACGTAGAAACTGTATTACACGAAGTATCTATAGGATTCTTCTTAAATCACCTACGTTCTACCGGAAATTTAAATTTTATGTACACATACACACCATTTTATTGCAGCACAGGTAAAAAAATGTGCACATCAACTCGACTAAGTAATATAACCACCTGTGCATTTTTCGAGTATATTAAGGGGGATAATATATCCAATACATTTAAAAAAATATGCAAACAAAAAGGAGATTCTATCTCATTATTTATCCCTCTATTCTTACAAATAACTCTTGCATTAGCAGATGCGCAAGCTTACTGTAATTATATGCACTATGATTTACACGATGAAAATATAATGCTTGTAAAACAACCAAAACAAGTTGAACTTATTTATAAACATATCGGATATAAACTAACGAATGTAGAACAAGTAGCAGTCATCATTGATTATGGGAATAGTATTCTGCGTTCTCCAACTGATAATACTTTATTTATTCATCCATTTATAGAATCCAAAATAAAAATAAAATATTTTGAGGATTTGGCATACACAAAGAATCCATTTATCAGCTGCTATGACATATTTCATTTCTGCATGATGTGCTTAAGTACACTTGCATTATGCGAGGATATCCTTTCCGATAATATTAAAAAATGTTGGAAAATATGCATGACATTCTTTATCCATCGTCTACAACATGTACAAGTAAGTAAAGAATGTAAGGAATACCTTACTAAACAACGATATACATCGAACTCATTATATTACCGTTTGCGTGTAGAGGATAAAGAATTAGTAAACATAGATATCCGACAGTATGTAGACTATTTAGTTCGTGTGATACAACCCTCTAATTTAATTCGTATTTAAAAAAAATAATGGTATGACTATATAGTAGAAGCATCGTAGACTATGAAGCGTTCAAAGTCAAACATTGCGTTAACATTATTGGAAAAACCAGAGGATGTCACCCTTGATGAAAAAGAGGAATTACTTTCCTTTATCCGTACTAATTACTGGGTTTCATTCCGTTTGCAAGATTTGGGTGAACATAAGGATGAAATATTGGAATTCTTGCGTAGAAATCATGAGGAATATGTATGTTACCTTAAAGATATTATGATACGATAAAATTGATTTTTTTACGTTTTGTATAGTAATAGTAGTATTAGTAGAAAACAATATGATAGATCATGATGATATACCAGAACAATATAGGAAATACATCCAAGAGAATGATATGGATGGCCTGTTGTTAGAGTTGTATACACATAAAGAAGTGGATTGGTTTCAATGGGTATACTTACATTGTGAATGTAAGTTTCCTGTAGATGAGATTGTTCGGATGGTAGACTTGGTGAATGAAAAATCAAGTAAGACATGTAGGATGAATTGGCGTAGTGGAGAATTAGAGTGTATAAAGATGTACATTACGGATGAGGTGAGAGAAAAATACGGGGATGAAATTAGGATGATCCAATTTATGGTGGATATGAGGAAGTATTCTGTGTGTAAGTTGGTTATGAATGGTAAATTTTATTATACATTTGATAGAAAGCGGTATTTACACCGTGTGAATGATTTTTTATAAACTGAGTTTTTTGGAAAAAACGTAACTAGTTTATAAAATAGAATGAGGGTTATAATTAAGAAAGATTATAGTGGAATTGTGCATAATTTAATAGATGAAGATAACTATCTGGATATAAAGTTTAATAATGCATTCCTCAGAGGAAACAATAAAGAAATGAAATGGTGTATTAGAAATATGTTTAAAGATCATAATAAGAATGCGTATTCTTTATCTCTTGATTCTATAGTTAGGCAAATTATAACGTATGATAACTCGCATATTCTTAAATATATACATAACCATTATTCAAATTGCGTATACAAATCTTCTGATATTCTGTTTAGAGGAATGTTAGATATATGCATACTTTATAATGCAAAAAAATGTTTACATTTTCTGTTAGATAGAGGTTATCAATTTGATGATATCGATAAATTAATCAAGTCGACCCTAATATGCCCTTATTACGAATATTATAAAAATAGTTTAACCCTTTTTATACGTGGGAATACTGTAAGAATATCTTTACGATATATACTACAAACAATCAACAATTTTAATGTTAAGTTTATGAAAGAATTATTTAGAGTATGTAAAGATTATTACGATATAAATGCACATGATCATATATATTTAAGAACAGCTCTGCATATTAATGTTCCTTTAAATATAAGTAGAGGTACTGATAACGATGATATAATACAAAGATACCCATTTTATAGACTAGGATATCATGTGAACTATTTAGTAGAACTTGGTGCAAACTACAGATTTAATTATGATTATCCTTTACGTATATCATGTGCTAAAGGGCATCTTGCATTAACGACATACTTTTTGTCCCTAGGATGTGACCACACTTTAAAGAATTGGTGGGCTTGGAGAATGGCTGTTAAAAACAATCATTTGCACATCATATGTGAACTAGAGTTATACAATAACAATAAAAAAGGAAAACATTTGATTATTCCGTATAACATGATTATAAAATACATATCGCGTAAAAATAACGAAAAATATGAGAGTATGTATAATTACTTGCAAAAACAAAATAGAAAACAACAAGATAGAGTAAGTAGTATACTAACAAAAACAGTTAGTTCATTGTATAAAGATGTTATTGGTATAATTGTGGGATACTTATAATAAATATTGTGTTTTTAGATGTAAATCATCTAAAAAATAATTAAAGACAAATGTATGTAAAGGTTATACTGATTCCTCTACTTTATTGGTATTATTTAATTTAATGTCTTTTGTTGTATCAAATTCCCAATAGAAGTCCCTTGGAGAACTAAGTCCTAAGCATATATTTTTAATAAAAGTCACACTGTTACCGCTTTTATTTTTTGCCCAACTTAAACAAGGATGTCTTGCTATTTCTTTACCTTTTGAACCATTTTTATTGACTTCGTACTGAATTACAGGTATAGTATATCCGCATAAACCAGATGCAATCGCATGCTTTATATTTTCTTTTGGGAGAACCCATTCTAAATTGTCTGCATGATTATTATCTTTATGTCCGTCAATATGGTTAACAAATAAGTCATCATAATCAGATAATGTATTTCTACCTTCTATTTTATGATACGCATAGCAGATTAACCTGTGTACTTTATAATCAAAACCATTAATTATACATGTCTTATAACCAAGGTTATTTTCATGACCAGTGTTCAACATTCCTGTAAAAATATTTTCAATGAATCCAGCTCTATAAAACTTGTAATTAAAAAACTCAGGTAAAGTAACATAATCTTGTTGGTTATTTTCTGATAAAGTATTTTTATTTACTAGATTCTTTTCTTTTTTAACAGGTGTTCTATAGTATTGTAAATTATTTACGCAAAGATTTCTAACTTCATTTGTTCTTCCCCATACATACAAATTATCAATATGTAAACTGTTTGATTCTTTATCTTTAAATTCAACATGTGCATGTTCATATTGGTCTAATAGTTCATAGTATTCCAGTTTAAAAATTTTAGCCATCATTTTTTTAACATAGTGGTCTTTATTATTTACCTTAATACTCCAATCTTTTTTACTAATGGTTACTGGTTTAAGATCAAAACGATAGAACTTACCACTTCTTGTTGCATAGCATACATCTCCCGCAAATAGTTCTTCGCCGTCAAGAATGATAGGACCATCTTTATCTTTAGGAGTTAATCGCTCTTGTGTAACACAGTTTACACATTTTTTACAATCTACTTTATTTAAGTTATTTTGTAACTTATTTAATGTTGTAGTTGTTTGTATTTTACATGTATTACATTCAAATGTAAACTCACTATCTCCAGTAGTAATATTTTCAAGAGAAGTTAATAGTTTTCCTTCTTTAACCACTTCTACTGTTTTAATAACGTTTTCATGCAATGTTTTTATTCTATCAAGATTTTTCTGTTTTCTTTCTTTTTCCTTCGATAATGGCTTATTTTCTACCTTAAGGTTAGAGAATGTATTGTTTATAACATTATTATCTATGTGTTTTATAATATGTTCTGCAATATAGTCCTCATATGTTAATTCTAATTCCCCAAATGCCATCATAATCAATATATCCAAATAATAACGTTTATCTACCTTTTTTTCACCATCATTATTGAAATAACGAATCTCACTTCTTCCATCTTTAGAGATATTACATTCTACCCATCTATTTTGTTTTTTGTTGTATACAGTACCATCGCTAAAAAATAATAAAGTAGGCAATATATCAATCTCTGCATGTTGTATTTCTGGATGTTTCATTTTGTCTACAACAGAAACGTCAGCTTTTTCTGTTTTATATTTATTATTAGGATTGCTTCTATTTTGAGATAATATATCTGAACGCTTAACAAACACAATATTATTAATGTTAGCCTCTAGATCATTACTCTCTCCAAAACGAGCACAGTAAGAATCATCTTTAATAAGTTTCCAATCTTTTACCTTAAATAACCTTGCCATTTCCTTAACAATGTGTACATGTTCTGCACCAATAGTTACAGTATTAGTCCCGTCAGGATGCAAAGAATCTCCTGTTTTTTTACTCAATACATTTCCTTTTTCAGAAATCCAGCATTGAGAAGATTCTTTCCAAACAACTCCTTCTTTATCGACATGAGTCTCTTTTAGGTCTTTATTAAGAGCCCAGTACTTATCCACGTTTTTCTTTTTACAACAATCACGTTCAAATTCTGGGTTATTCTTAAGTCCTTTTATTTCACACATTTTAATGTTCTCCCAAGAAACTGTACGTAATTCTCCACATTTACATACAAGACCAAATTTATCAGAACCTTTGGTTATATCTTCAATAGAATGCCCTAGAGCAAAAGAGTACCCAAGTAATTTAAAGGCTTCTGTAAGTTTTTCCCTTAATTCATTGATTCTTATTAGTTCTTTGCTTGACTTTACAGGTTCTTCTTCTTTAACCTTGGTAATCTTACGAGTGCTAGTGGTTGACATCTTTTCGCGAGTTAAGTTATAAAAATATATTTTATAGTATAAATATATTTCTTTAGATATCTTTTTAAGATAAAAATCATTTTTATATTTTTTGATTTTAGTGTTAGTTTCATTATAAGATCGGAAAACCTAGAGCGCCCCCTGATATGCGGACTATATTATGATTAACACCTACTACAATGGTTTCGAAGGTTTGTAATACTGGTGCACCGTTAATTCTAGCTGCGGTAGCATCAGATGGTGCAGTAGAGGATGCAATAGCTGCATCAGAAGCACCAAATTGGAAGGAAACATTGGTTAATTTACCATAGTTAGTAGAACCCATAGGATTAGTATTGACTAAATCTAATGTATAAGACATTAAGTGATAACCAGTCTCAGTAGGAATAGAAACTGCATTATACCATGGGACAATCAAAGAGAAATAATCACTACCCATGTTGACTAAACGAGCAGTGTTCTCATATAATAAAGAAGTTTGTCTGATTGGATCAGATGCATATCCTGGGAAGAAATCTAAACCAGTTGGATATGGAACAACTTGACCAGAAGTATAGTTAGAATACTCAGATAAAACAGTCTTATTTCTAACAGAGAAGAATAATGCTTTAATAGAATGAGCAAAACGAATATCAGTTTGTGCAACATTAGATGGGGTATATTGAGTTCTTGGAGCAGTTTGAACTTGCTCAATTAAAATATCTCTTGGCGCTTTACCCATTTGAGTTCTCTCAACGTTAGAGACAATAGCATACTCTGCCCACATATCAACTGGTAAGTTTAATTGTTGATCAACTAACATAGTACGTTGTGCTGGAACAGTATAGTTACCAGAGAAACCATCAACATTAGACCAGTTAATATTATCAACATTTAAGACATCACCAATATCACGAAAAGTAACATAATGAATCATATCATTATATGGAATTGCTGCAGTTGGTAATGCAATACCAGTATCACGAGAATAGAAAAATGGTAATGGAATATCTAAGATTGCAGGTGGTAACTTACGAATAGTATAACTAGAACCAGAAGATGGTAAAACAGAACATGGATTGTTTAACACTGGAATGTTACCAATCATATTGTTATAACCATTTCTCTTACCTGCTGGAACAGTAAATGCTGCCCAAAAATCTAAATAGAAAGAATCCATACGTTCTGCAACTAAATCGTTGAAAGAAATGTTAATTTCACGAATTAAATTGTGACCTAAATTACGAGTCCAACGTAAAGCACAATCAGACCATGCCCAAGAAGTACCTGGAACAATATTACCTTCTTGTTGTGCACTATAGACACTAGCTAATTCAACAGATGGTAATTGAACTCTTAACCAAGTTCTTAATAAATAATCACCTGCACGAGAGATTTTATAACCCCAAGATTGACCAAATCCTGGATTACCACCAGAAATTGCTAAAACACAAGGTGCAACGGAAAACCAAGTTGCTTTTCTTAATTTTTTAACGAAATAAGTAACTGCATCGGTACCACCGTAGAAATATTTCTCCGGTTCGTCATAAGTTGCGAGATCAACGAATGCTGCTGTCAAGTTAGATGAGGTAGTGTTTGCTGCCATTGTAAAATAAGTCTTTTATTTATAAGATAAGAAAAAAATTCTTAAATTTATATTTTGCACTTTTTTTTTATTTTCTTTTTTCAACTCTTTTAACCTATCAATTAAAAATAAAAAAATAAAAAATGAGTGCACTTTTTATTTTAGTATACCCATATATACTAAAAGATGACCAACCTACACAAATTCTTTTTCTCCCTACAAATTAACCTACGTATGTACCACTGGCAAACCGACAGTTACGCAAGACATAAAGCATCAGATGACTGTTTAACACAATTAGCACCATTAATAGACAAATTTATGGAAATATACCAAGGAAAATACGGAAAAATACCAAAAACATCAACCCCTACCTCTATTCCACTATCTTCTCTCACCGATAAACAAGCAATTGACTTCATAAAACAATCCATTAAACATCTAAATAGCAACGAAATATCTCTTAAATTAACTGACACAGATCTATTAAACATTCGCGACGAAATGGTAGGTATACTCAACCAAACCCTCTACTTGTTCACATTCCAATAAGCACATTTCATCTATTGAATCATACAGAACATCCTCTTTGATGGATCTTTTTTCCCTGCATTTTGTTCATTTTTACTCATCTTTTTATCCATACTCTCAATTAAAGACTGAATTTCATTCTTTGCCTTCTCTATCTGAACATCCTCCTCTTCTATCTTCTCTAATCGGGTTTTCTCCGTCTTCTCTAAGTGGGTTTCTTTTGTATTATTTGAGAGGATTTCTTCTGTCTTCTCTGAGTGTTCTTCTTCCGTCTTTTCTGAGATATTTTTATTTTGTTCCTCTATCTTTTCTGAGTGGTTTTCCTCCGTCTTTTCTAAATGGATTTCCTCTGTCTTCTCTGATTGGATTTCCTCCGTCTTTTCTAAGTGGATTTCCTCCGTCTTCTCTTCGTGGTTTTCCTCTGTCTTCTCTAAGTGGATTTCCTCTGTCTTCTCTAAGTGGATTTCCTCCGTCTTCTCTAAGTGGTTTTCCTCCGTCTTCTCTTCGTGGATTTCCTCCGTCTTCTCTAAGTGGATTTCCTTTTGTTCTTCTTCCGTCTTCTCTAAGTGGTTTTCCTCCGTCTTCTCTTCGTGG